>Ga0209515_10000049_pt1 | contig 205009 bp, 205 predicted proteins | sample Subgroupgradi54m_FD_187454 | JGI IMG/M metagenome (GOLD analysis project Ga0209515, IMG submission 187454) | Subsurface groundwater microbial communities from S. Glens Falls, New York, USA - GMW60B uncontaminated upgradient, 5.4 m (SPAdes)... ...
CCCACCATCGCACCCGTCTGCGTCAAGGCACCGCCCGTCACCAGGTCAATCGCTCCCGTCCCCGTGATCCCAGACACCGACAGCGTATCCGAGTTCGTGAACGATACGTCGCCGCCAGTCAAATTCACCGAGTTCACCAGGTTCCCGCCGTTCGTCAGCGTGATCGAGCTCTCCCCCGCATCCACTATCAGCGTGCTCGCCGTCAAAACACCGCTCTCATTCAACGCCTGGCCGTTCTTGAACGAGAACGTCTGACCCGCCGCGTTGATCGTCCCCAATGTCCCAACCTGGTTCGTCTGGCTGCTCAAATCCGTCGCACCAGACGTGTTCGTCAAATTCAGCGTGCTCGCCGTCAGAACCCCGCTCTGCGTGATCCCTCCGCCGCCTGTCAGCGTCACCGTCGAGGCCGTGTTGATCCCTGACACGCCAAACCCGTTCGTGTCCCGGTAGCTGATCGCGCCCGCCGCATTCACGCTGTCCGCCGCGTTCCGGGCGCTCAGGTTCACCGTCGTTGCATCATTGGTGGACGAATTCAGTGTAATGGCCGCGCCGGTATCAAACAGTGTTTTCGCCGTCACGACATTGGCGGTAATCGTCCCGCTCGGCTGTGTGATTCCACCGTTTCTGCCGGTGATCGTGACGTTGCCGGTAGTGGTCAGGCTCCGAACGGTGATTGTCCCGGCCGCGCCGAGCGTTCCCATCGTCAGGGCGATGTTCTGGTTGCCTGCCTTCAGGGTCGTCCCGGCAGCCATCCTAATATTACCCGCGCCGGCATTGCGATTAGCGGACTGTGCTGCGGTGTCGTTCGCGGTGAGGGATATCGCACCGTTGTTCGTCGTGATGCTGCTGTTCAGAAGGATCGAACGCCCGGCCTGGACCGTAATGCCGACGCCGGCTGTGGCGACGTTCACCGCGTTGTTGAACGTAACATCCGTGTTCGCCTGCAGCAGGATATTGGCCGCTTGGCTGCTTAGGTTGCCGACGCCGGCAGATGCTCGGATTCTCGTAGTTCCGGTTGGATTATTGGAAAATAAGTTGTTGACGCCGGAGACGTAACCGGTAGCACCGCCTCCATTCTGCACGACGATGAACTTCGGATCGAGCAGCAGGGTTCCGACACCACCCTGGGAAGCGGCCAAATCCACGTTGCCCTCAAACGCGATCTCGGGGCCGGATACCTCCGCAAAACCGCCGTTGCCGGAGTCAGCGCCGCCGTGTGCGAAGATGTTGCCGAGGAACTGCGTGAACTCATCCGACCAGACGATGACCCGGCCTCCGTCACCCGACTGTAGCGCGTTCGCGAAAATCTGGGCGTCTGGGCTTATCGCAGTACGCACGGCGTTGGGGACGGTTCCCTTGCCCTGATAATCGCCTCCGATCAGCACGGTCCCGCCGCCAGCGCGGCCGGAAACATCTATTAAGGAAGAGCCCAACACACCGACCCGGTTGCCGAGAAGGGACACGGTACCGCCGCGCTCTCCGGTGGCGCTCACGCGGGCCTGGCCTTCAAGCAACGTATCGGCGTCGCTTTGGATCGTGATCAGGCCGCCGTTGGCGCCATTCACGCCGTCCGCGGAAAGGACACCGGAGTTCGAGACCGTTCCCCCTTCTCCGATCAGGAAGATGTGCCCTTCCCGGTTGACCACGCTAACCGCCTCGATGACGCCGGCCGGCAGCAGAATCAAGCGGTCAAACAAACCAGGCAGCGCGGAAGCCCTCACGAGAACGTGGCCACCCGAAGCGGAAATGAGGCCCGACTGCTCCACGGCTGCAGAGACCGGTTGGCCGTTCAAACCGATGGCGACCTGGGAAAGCGGCTGATTGACCGCCACCGCCAGCCACCCCTGCTGATCAAAAGAGAGGGTGATCTCCTTCCCTGCCGCCAGGACAACCGTACCTAGTTCCGCAATCAACGAGCCGGTGTTCTTGACCGCTCCCCCCAGCAGGCCGATCAATTCACCCGGGTGCGTTAGGATTTTCCCTTCATTGATCACTTCGGCAGGAGCGTGGCCGGGCATCTGTTCAAAATGGAGCTTGCCCTCCATGAAATCCGCATTGGTGATGTTCAAGGTGGAGGCGATGAAGCCGTGAGCGACATCAATGTTAGCGGTGCCTGCGACGTGGATCCCGGCCGGATTGACCAGAATGAACTGGCCATTGGAGATGAGGGTTCCGGCAATGTCGGACACACTGCCGCCGTAGACACGGGACAGCAAAGCAGAAGTAGGGGTCAGATTGTGGTGATGGATCTCCAGCGTCTCGGAGGGAGCGATGCTGAAATCGGTATGCCCCAGGACAGCACGGTCGGAAAGTATATGAACATGCACGTACGAGTCCGACTGTTTCTCGACTTCCACAGACCCCTCTTCCACCTGGAAATCGCTGGGCAGGGCAAGGAGGTTGCTGGGCAGGAGTAGTCCTTCGATCAGGAGAAGCGCCACCGCGTTTAGAAGATGGCGGCGCCACGCATTCGGGGGGCTGTTAAGCACTCGGCTGTTTCCGTTTTTAAATCTGTCTAAACTTTGCTACTAGCGCTTGTTCTTAGGTGATCCAACTGTACATGACCATCTCCCAAAAAACAAGGAGGAATGTTCAGAAACCGATCCGGCAGATCAGGTGAAGCCTGGGCCGGTCTTTTTCCGCGTCCCGATCTCCGATCGCCCACCCAAAATCGGCCTGGAAAACGCTCTGCTCCGTCGGCCGAAAACGGAACCCGCATCCCACCCCTTCCAAGCGCTCGTCCGCATCTTCCCCCAACCGCGGAGACCTCAGGAAACCTTCGGCGAAATCCCAGAAACCCAGAATCTGAAATGATCGACGAAACCGGTTGTACAAGTTCTTGCCATTTTCGCCATAGCGCGGGAGAAACCGCTCGGCGGGAAGCCGCACTTCCACCGTTGCCTGATAGCCATAATCGGCCAGGAATTCCCCTTCCGGGTACCCGCGGACGGTATCGAAGCCGCCCAAGCGGAACTGCTCGGCCGGGACCAACCGATTATTGGTCAGTTGGCTTGAACCCCGGAAGACCAACGAGGTGCCGGCCGGCCCCTTCTGAACCCGGACGAGGTTGGTGATCCAGCGGACAAACGAACCCCCTGCCCCAGCCCGGCTGGCCGCTACATCCTCCGGATGGGACCCTCCCAGAATATTGGGAATACCCACCCCAAGTTCCTGGATGAACAGACTGCGTCCTTGACCATCCTGCTCCAGATAATCGGTCCCAACCCGAGCTACCCGCAGGTCGTCCTTGGAGTTGACCACATCATCGAACCGGGTCCGAATCCGTTTCCAATCGAACCCTGTGGTGGCCTCCAGCTCCCAGCCGGTGCGGCGAACCAGCGGGATCACCAAACCCAGGCTGACCGCGATGGCATCTCCCCTCGCCAAAAGACCTTTCAGATCACCCCCCACGGAGGAAGTGACCCCGCTGGCATCAAACGTGGCGGCCAAGCCGGATGAGTTGAGCGGGCGATAATAGCTGAAGACCCCGCCCTTGATCCCTCCGAACTCCGAGATGATCCCCCGGATCAGCGCCTGGTCATCGTGCCCGGTCAGGTTCCCGTGGGAGACCACAACGCTCTGGCGGATCTCTCCGGTTTCCTTGGTCCCCAGGGTGTCCACCGCATAGTTGGCGTGGAGGGGCTGCTTGTCGCTTACCTGGAGAACCAAATCCGTTGTTTCAGGCTCCGTGGAAGGGACGAGGACCAGCTTGGCTTTTCGGTCCGGGTTCGAATTGATCTGAACGAGCGTCTCTTCAATTCGAGGCATGGTAAGAATCTCGCCTGGATGGACCCGCACGTAACTCTTGAGGAGCTCGGTGGAAAAGTGCGTGTTCCCTTCAACCCGGACCTGCCCGACCTTTCCTTCAATCACCCGCACATGGACCAGGCCTTTTCCCACCGCCTGGGCGGGGATAATCGCTCGAGAGGTGATGTACCCGTGTCCCCGATACCAGCGGGTGACCGCCTGCGCCACGTGACGAAGCTCCTGCAAGGAAACCTGGCGCCCTTCCACCTCTGCCGCCAAGGACCGGGCAACCTTTCTTGGAAGCAGCGTGCTTCCTTCTATCTCAACATGGGAGACAGCCACCGGAGGAGTTCCGGCGGGAATGGGAGACAACTCTCCTTCCGGGGGAAGTTCGATGGGGATGGCCGCCCGCTCAGGAACTTCCAGTTCCCTAGGCCGGCGCAGGCGCTCTTCCTCTGAGCCCACCTCCGTCTGGCGGCTGGACTCCGCCAGGCTTCGCCCGACGGAAGTAAGACTGAAGAGCAACCCGAAAAACCAGATCAAAACTGGACGTGAACGAGCCATGGTGTGGGGAACTTAACTTACCACGGGCAGTGGGGTTCGGCAAGGCTACCGGGCGCGGAGTTCCTGGGTTGAAGTGCCGTCGGAGAGGATTACCTGATTTTTTTGGATCTCCACCACGCGCCAGCGGCCGAGCTGGTCTCCCGGCGAAACAACTCGATCATTCACGATCGCCGAGGGGGACCGGGCATCCCAAAGGATCCCCTTAAGCACGAACACTTCTTCCCCGGAGGCGGCTTGGCCCATCACGGTCGGTTTCGGTCCACCGCGCTCCGCCAGGAATGGGCTGTCTCCCCAATCCGGAGAACCCAAGACAACGCCAGCGCAGGAGTGAACCGCCAAAGATGCGAGCGCAGCCGCAAGGATCCATTTTGGGTGTCTAAGGCTCATCGGGACCCTCCTGCTTCAAGGCCATCTCGATTGACAGCTGCGCCCGCAGGCGCGGCAATAGGCGCTCCTCCCGTCCGATCTGCAGCCGCCGGACAGTCACCATCCCCAAGGAGGGTTCGCCGTGTAGGGCACCCAGGAATTGGCCGATTCCGCGGTATTCCCCTTCCAGTTGAAGATCGATCGGCAGGAGGATTGGCTGGCCCGGGCCCGCACTGTCGGATCTCCCGGGGGAAACGCTCAGGATGTTGACCTGAAATCTTTTCGCCTGGAGATGCAGCTGCTCCAGGACCTCCGGGAGCGCTTCCTGAGAAGGAAGCGGACGGATCTTCCCCTGCCGGACGAGATCCAGCAGGCTTTGGGTCTGATCCATCTCCGCCTTGAGGCTGCTCCAGCGATGGCTGGCCCGCCGGATTGCCACGCAAGGGGGAACATACAGCGCCCAGCCCAGGAGGATCAGGGCCACAGCCCCGGCGGCCAGGGAGAGCTTCGGTTGGCGGGTCGTCCAGCTCCGCAGGGCCAAGACCCACTCCGGAGAATGGAAATCCTTCATCGCAGATGCCCTCCGATCTCAAACTCGGCTAAATCCTGGGATTGTTCCAACTGCCGGCTGGAATGCAGCCTAACCTGGTTAAGGAGTCCGCTCCCCAGGGTCTGGGTGAACTGGGCCAACACCTCATCGGCAGAGCGTCCCAATTTTCGGATCCGGCCCCGGAGCGTCATCTCTTGGCCGTCCACGACCAGCGCGGTCAGGTACGCTTCGGGCGGCACCTGGTGCGTTAGGAAGCGGAACACCTCTTCCCAGTCCGGCTCCCTTCCCCATCGCTCCCGAACAACGGCCGCCGCCCGCACCGCTGGGATTTGCTGCGCGACGGCTTTCTGCTCCAAGTCAAAAGCGCCGATCTGTTTCATCAGGCTGTGATGGTACACCTGCAATCCGGACCACAAAAGCACCGCTCCCAAGAGCCCGCCTGTCACGGCTGCTTTGAGAGCCGCCCTTTGGATGCTCGCCTGCAGGCTCTCCTGCAGCTCCAGCGGCAGCAGATTCATCCCCTTGCCGGCCCCGAGGGCCGCCCCCAGGGCGGCGGCCAGGCTGAGTTCCATGGCGGCCGCATTGCTCTGCAGGGCCCCCGGCAATTGAACAACTCCATCCAGCGTCTTGGGCACGGCAACCTGAACGCCCAGCCGCGTCCGGAGCCACTCTGCCAGGCCTTTCAGGTGGGCTCCCCCGCCGACCAGGAACAGCTCTTTGACCGCCTCTTGTTCGCTCGATTCGGAATAAAAGGCGATCGACCGCTCTGTCTCCACCGCCAGGCGCTCCAGACTTCCGCGGATCAAGGAGAATATCTGCATCCCGGAAACCCCACGCATTCCCAGACCGGCCGCCTCCGCTGGCGGGATCCCCACACTGCGCTTGACGGTCTCCGCTTCCGCCTCGGTCAATGAAACCTGTCCCTGGTCGGTCATCAACACTCCGGTCATCTCCTTGGTCAGGCCCGTGGCGCTGCATGAGATCTTCCGGGAGAAGACCGCTTCTCCGTTCTCCGCCACGATAAGCTCGCAGCCGCCCCCGCCGATCTCCAGAATGCCGACCGGCTCCTGGGCGGACTTGGGTCCACCGCCCCGCGTGAGCCAGGCACTCAGGGCGGACGTCTTGGGGATCAGAGTGGTCGGATGCAGGCCGGCCTGGGCCAAGAAGGCCAGGTGCTCCCGGATGGCTGCGGACGGCAAGGCCACCGCCAAAAGCCGCTGTTTCTTGACGCCGTCCACCTCCTGCTGCCCCAGGAGGCGGTAGGCCACCGCCACCTCTTCAGGCGGCACCGCCAGGAAGCGCTGCAATTCCCATTTCACCGCGTCCGCCACCTCGCCCGCCGGCATGGGAGGAATCAAGACCTTCTGAACGCAGGTGAATGGGTCATCCAACACGCTGACCAGACCGCTTAGATGATTCCGATCGATTCCCTCCAACAACGACTGGAGGGCCGCCTGGCGGACGTTCGGCTCCGCCTGAGCCGGAACCTCCAGCAGCCGCGCGTGGGTGAGGACCGGCCTGGAATCTTGAAGCTCCAGCAGCACCAGCTTGAAGGTGCAGCTGCCGATGTCCAGCCCGAGGACTCGCTTCGGCTTCATAATTCCAGCCAGTCCGGTTCCTTGTAGGCCACCTGGTTTTGAGGGGAGGCATCATCGGTGACGAACGCCTGCCGCACCGAACGGGTATAGTTGTTCCCCGACACGGTGACGGTGCCGGTGGATGTGACGCGGCTGCCGATCGCCTCCAAGAGCGATATCCTGACCCGCTGTGGGTTGCCCGGGCCATCCCGGGTCGTGCGCAGCCGGAGATATTTCACGCTGGCGGCGGCCGGGTTGGCCGCCACCGAAAAGGTGTCCGTGACATCGGTAGCCCCGTTGTTGCTTACCGTCAGGACCGTGGTATAGGTGACACCGTCGGAGGAAACATCCCAGGAATAATCCGTTGGACGGGCGCCCGAACTGGGCGAGACAAAGTGGACTTTGTTGAGTGTCAGCGTGTAAGGAAAAGTGATGATCAGGTCTTGCGGGCCATCATTGTCATCCTCCTCCTCCCCAGGTTGTCCGTGGGACTCCCAATAGGTGGAGTTATCCCCGTCGATCGCCTTGGCAGGACCGATAGAAGAGTTCGTCTGCGCTGGATTATCCGAAGCGGTGGCTCCATTGGAGGCAAGCGCGAAATCCCATCGCTCCACCACCATGGTGTACGTTCCGCCTCCCAGGTTTTGAGTTGTCCCTACCGTCGTCCAGCTCTCCCCCTGCCCGCCGCTGCCGGCCGGCGTCTTCAGATTCCAGACTGCCTTCTGCATCCCGGCTTCCGCCAGCCAGAGCACCTGGGCATCCGTCTCCTCCCAACCGCTGTTGCCGATGAAGACGCCGGTCGCGTAGAGAAACCCGCCCGCCAGGCTGATCAGCAGGATCGTCAGCGCCAAAACCATCACCATGACCGAACCGCCCTGTCCCATTAATTCCTCCGCTTAACCCGCTCGAGCAGACGGAACGTCTCGTCCGCCCGAAGGAGGGTCAGATCCAGCGTCGCCACCGACCCGCTCACCGACAGGTCGGAGGTGGCCGGGGGCTTCACGTCCCGCATCAGCAGGTCTCCGCCGCCGTACGTGAAGGTGCCGCCGATCCCTCCCGTCAGTGTCGCCTTCCGCAGTTGGTAGCTGGTTTGGTTATAAGCCGGCGGCCAGGTATTGTTCGAGTTGTAGAGATAGAAGATGTAGGAGTTGTTGACCCCGCTCTCCAACACCGTATAACGGATGGCATGGTTGGCGTCGTTCTGGTAGGCGTTGGCCAGGCGGAGGCCCCGCAGCCCCTTCTCCAGCCCGTGCTGGACCTGCCGCTGCAGCTCCATCCGGTCCTGGTGGCTGGACCAGGCCAGCAGGATCGGGTTCATCGCCATCGCCACCGCCGTCATGAGCACCCCGAACAGCACCAGGGAGATCATCAGTTCGATCAAGGTGACGCCGTCAGTTGTTGAGTACGTTCGCCACATAGGAAGTCAGCGCGGTGGAAACCTCTCCCGTCGTTGTCTGCCAGTAAACCGTCACGACCAGTTGCTTGAAATCGGTGTTGGTGCCTGCCGGCTGGCTGACGACCACGTCCCGGGAAAATTCGGTCCAGCCGGAGACCGCCGCCTTGGCCTCATTGGCGATGGAGGCGAAGGCGGTCCCCCGCAGGTTCTCCATCTTCTCCTGGGCCAGTGCCACCCCTTGCTCCACGTTTTCCGTGTCCGTCGCAGCGCCGATCCCCCGCCCGAACATGAAGGTCGCCGCCGCGACCCCTCCCACCAGCAGCAGCACGGCGATCATCACCTCCACAAGAGTGAAACCGCGCTTGGGACGGTATTTCGACGCGAGGTTCAAACTGTGGGTGATGTTGCTGATCTCCCGCTTGAGGTTGCTGGTCTTGACGATGAATCCGGCGGCGCCGTATTTATTGGCGAGCCCGAATCTCTCCGAGTTGGAGAACCCCGTGAGGATGTAGACCGGAAGCCGCTTGTTCAGCCTGTGGATCCTCTGCAGGACCTTCAGCCCGTCCATCTTCGGCATCAGGACGTCCAGGAGCATGACGTCCGGCTTTTCCAGCTTCACCTTCTTCAGGGCCTCCGCCCCATCGGCGGCGGTGATCACCTCGTACCCGTCCGCCTGAAGGCGTGTCCGGATCATCTGCACGAAATCCGGATCATCGTCCACCACCAGAACCCTCTTCGCATCAGCCATCGCGTTTCTTCTCCCTCAGCCTGCCATCCTCTGAGAAGACGGCCCGAACGGGATCACCTTCCCGCCCTGGCCTCCCAACCACTTGCGGCGCTCTTCCGCTTTGGCCAACAGCTCCTCGGCCGTCCGCGCCTCATCGGGGAAGGTGGACGCGGCGCATCGAAGCAATACTTCGGCCGCCTGCCCTTTCCGGGCCAGCGCCGCATGGAGCAGCCGCTCGCATCTCGCCTGCACTTTCGCAGCCGCATCGCGGTCGCAATCCGCCACCAGAAGCGCCAGCCCATCGGGCATCCGGATCATCTGGTCCTCCCGGCGGCAGACCTTTCTCTTGAGCAGGTGCTCCAGCTCCTCCATGCCGGACGAGTCGGCCGACCCGACCGTCACCCAGAGCAGCGAAAGCTTTGTCCCCTTGACGGCCGCCTCATGGACCCGGTCTTCCACCAGCCCCCGCAGCACGTTGGCTGGGGAATAGGCAGGCAACGTGAAAATGAAGCGGGTCCCTTTCTTCGGTTCCGACTCAACGCAGATGGTCCCCTGGTGGAGCTCCACCAGGTGCTTGACGATCGCCAGCCCCAAGCCGGTGCCCCGGGCGCCGGCACCCGAAACGCGCCCGAACTGCTCGAACTTTCCGAAGACGCGCGGCAGGTCCTCCGGCGGGATGCCGCTGCCGGTGTCCTCCACGGCGCATTCTACCCATTTGCCGTCCGCTTTCGCGCTGAGCCGGATTGAGCCGTTTTGCGTGAACTTCATGGCATTGTCCACCAGGTTGGTCAGGATCTCCATCACCTTGTCGGCATCGGCGTAGACCAGGGCCCCTTCTTCCGGCAGCTGGACCTGCAACGAGAGCCCTTGGGCGGAAGCCCGGGGTCCGAAGGCGCCGGCCACCTGCCGGAAGAGCTCCGCGATCTCCAGCTTTTCCCGCCGCAGGTGGACCCGCCCCGCCTCCAGCTTGGAGATATCGAGCAGGTCGTTGATGACGCGGGCCAGCCGATCGATGTTCCCCCGCGCCGTCGTCAAGATCGCATCCTGCTCCGGGTTGATCTCCCCGGGGATCCGGTCGAGCACCAAGCTGATCCCCTCCTTGGTGATCGAGAGCGGGGTCCGCATCTCGTGCGAGACGGTGCTGACGAACTCGTCCTTCATCTTTTCCAAGCGCTTGCGCTCAATTTCGAGCTGTGCGTTGCTGCGGGACAGCTCCTGGGTCCTCTCCCGGACCAGCTGTTCCACCTTGGCCGCCCGTTGGGTGATCAGCCAGAGGCGTTCCATCACCAGAATCGCGACCAGAGCACAGAGCGCTAGAACTTTCCAATCCACTCGTTAGAACCCTCCGGTCCCGCTCGTGCCGTTGGAGACGTAGATGTCATCCCCAGCGGTCCCGGAAACCGCGCCGGCCGTGCTGACGCCGGTGACGCCGGCCGTGCCATCGGGACCGACCGACCAGATGATGTAATATTTCCCGTTGGTGTCCTTGGCGTACTGATACTGGGTGCCCGCCGTGTTGTTGAAAGGATCCGTCGGGGCCGACCCGACCAGCGTCGGTTTGACGGTGGTCAGCAGGGTCTCCCACGTGCTGCCGGTGGGCGGGTAGACCTTGCTGTTATGGATGTAGTAGGACTCCACGGCTGCCTGCAGAGCCCGAAGCTCGGAGCCCGCCTTGGCCGTGTTGCCTTCATCGATCATCCCTCTCATTCTCGGCAAAGCAATCCCGATTAGAATGGCAATCACCGAGATGACAATGATCAGCTCCACCAGCGTAAAACCTTTGACCTCTCTTTTCATCGGATTCCTCCCTTTTGCAGCACCTTGACCATATCAAACATCGGTAACAGCAACGACGCCATGATGAACGCGATCACACCCCCCATGCCGATCAAGAGAACCGGCTCGAGAAGAGTGGTCATCTGCTTGAGCGCGAAACCGACCCGGAGGTCGTAGAAATCGGCCACCTTATCCAATAGGATGTCCAACCGCCCCGACTCCTCTCCGGCCCGGATCATCTGGATCACGTCCGGATGGAACACCTTTCCGACTGAGAGAGCCGCGGAGATCTTTTCCCCCCGCTCCACCGCGGAGCGGGTGCGGGTCAGCTCCCGGGCGATCACCTCGTTCCCCGCCACGCCGGACACCGTTTCCAAGGCGCTCAGGATCGGGATCCCGCTTCCGATCAGCGTGGCCAGGCTCCTGGTCACCCGCGCGACGAGTGTCTGATGGATAACCATTCCAATACCCGGCAACCTCAACAGGACCGCGTCCATGCGCCGTCGGATAGGCGGACGGCGCATGGCCCACCCGGCACCCGCGAAGGCGGCCGATCCTAGGAACGCCAGCAACCACCAGTGCGTCCGGATCACTTGGCCCACCGCGGCGACAATCAGCGTCGGCGCCGGCAGCGACAACCCCGCCTTGGTGAAGAGAGCTGTGAACTGAGGCACCACGAATGAAACGACGAAAAGGATCAACGCCAGGCTCATCAGCATGAGAAAAAACGGATAAGTCAGCGCTCCCTGAACGGCCCTTCTCAGGGACAGGTCTTTCTCGATAAACTGCACCAAGCGCTGAAGAACCACGTCCAGCTTTCCGGAGGATTCTCCGACCGCCACCATGCTGACCATCAGTTTTGGAAAAATCCTGGGGCGCCCGGCCAAAGCCTCCGAAAAGGATTTCCCTCCCTCGATCTCCTTGGCCGATCCCTCAAGCGCTTCCCTCAGGGGACCCGATTCACACTGGATGGCCACCGAGTTGAGCGAAGAGACCAGCGGGATTCCCGCCTCGATCAGGTTAGCCAACTCAATCAGCACCAGCAGGAACCGCTCCTGGGAGACAGCCGGACCGAACCGGATCTGCCGGATGTCCGGCAAAGTCCGCGCCCCTTCCTCCATCCGGGTCACCAGATAGCCCATCTTGCGGAGGCGGTCGGCCAGCAGGACCTTGGATTCGGCATCCAGGATTCCCCTGACCCGCCGTCCCGCCTCGTCCCTCGCCTGATAGGTGAAGATCGGCACGGGGTTTTAAGTCTCCCGGCTGACCCGCAGGATTTCGTCCACGGTCGTCACCCCCTCAGCTGCCCTGCGCAGCCCCTCCGTGCGCAGCGGCACCATCCCCGCCTTCTGAGCTTGCTCATTCAGAGCTGTGGCCGACGCCTTCGACAGGGTCAGCCGCTGAAGGCCCTCCTCCATGACCATCATCTCGAAGATCCCGACCCTCCCGAGGTAACCGCTCTGCCCGCACTGCCGGCAGCCTTTGCCCCGCATCCATTTCCCCTGATCCTGGAAGCCGAGCTTCGCCGCCATCTCCCCCTGAGCCGGATCCGGCGCCTTGCAGTCGGAGCAGACCGTGCGGACCAGGCGCTGGGCCACCACCCCGATCAAGCCGGAGGTCACCAAGAACGGCTCGATCCCCATGTCCAGCAAACGGGTGATCGCGGTTACGGCATCATTGGTGTGCAGGGTGGAGAAGACCAGGTGCCCGGTCAGCGCCGACTGGATGGCGATCTCGGCCGTCTCCCGGTCCCGGATCTCCCCCACCATCACCACATCCGGATCCTGCCGGAGGATCGAGCGCAAGCCGTTGGCGAAGGTCAATTGGACCGCCGGGTTGACCGGGATCTGCCGGATCCCCGAGAGCCGGTATTCCACCGGGTCCTCCAGCGTGATGATGTTCTTTTCCACCGTGTTCAAGCCGGCTAAGGAGGCATACAGGGTGGTCGTCTTCCCCGATCCGGTCGGCCCGGTGACCAGCAGGATCCCCCACGCCTTGTTCAGGAGCTCCCGGTAGCGGGTCAGCATCTGCGGACTCATCCCAACCTGATCCAGTTTGAGCGACAGTCCCTGCTGGTCCAGCAGCCGCAGGACGATCGTCTCGCCGTCAATGGCCGGCATGACCGACACGCGCACGTCCAGCTCATGTCCTTCCATGTTGATCCGGAATCGCCCGTCTTGGGGCTTGCGGCGTTCCGCGATATCCAGCGCGGCGAGGATCTTAGTCCTGGAAAGGACCGCCGGCTCCAGGTGCTTGGGGAGGGAGGTGAACTCCCGAAGGAGGCCGTCCACCCGGAAGCGGACTCGCAGCGTGTCCCGCTGGGGCTCCAGATGAACGTCCGAAGCCCGGTTCCGGATGGCGTCCGCCAGGAGCAGGTTGACCAGCTTCACGACGGGCGGCTCGGAAACAAGCCCCTGGAGGGGTTTTGGATTCGATTTCTCAGGGCTGAGGTCCGAGACCAGTTCCTCCAGCCTGCCGCGGGCGCCGTAATATTCCCCCAGCGCCTGCGCGACTTCCTCATCGGTGGTGACCACCGGCTCAATGGTCTTCCCGGTTTTCAGCTTCAACTCATCCAGCGCGATCAAGTTGAGCGGATCGGCCGTCGCCACCGTCAGAGTATCCCCCACCTTGAAGAGAGGCACCACGTGATGCTTGCGAGCCAACGCCTCAGGCACTATCTCCAGCACCTTGGGATCAATCAGGTAAGACTTCAACTCCACGCGGGGGATCTGAAGCTCACGGCTCAGCCACTGAGCCAGCGCGCCGGGATCGAGAAACCGCAGCCGAACCGCCGCCTGCCGCACGGTCCCTCCGGAGCGGTTCACCTCCGCCCGGGCCTGTGCCAGCTGCTCGGGCGTCAGCAATCCCTCTTCCACCAGCCGCTCATCCGGCTGCTTCGTTCCTTTCACGGCTCCCCCACCATGCGGCGGATGGTCTCCACCAACTGTTTGGAATCATACGGTTTGCCCATGACGACGTATTCCCCTTTCATCTCGATCCCGTGCTTGGCCGAGGCAATCAGGGCCAGGCTCTCCTTTGACATGCTGCCGCCCGTGGAGATCGCAGTCAAAAAGAGGACCGGTACCTTCTGCAAGGAAGGGTCCTGCCGCAGGCCATGGTAGATCTGGATCCCGTCCTCTCCGGGCAGTTTCAGATCCAGGATAATCAGGTCCGGCTTGGACTCCTTCGCCTTGCGGCTTCCCTCAATGCCGTCGCCCGCCTCCAGAACCTCAAACCGATGGGCGGACAAGCGCCTGGCCAAAAGGGCCCGGGCTTCCGGTTCATCTTCTATCAATAGGATTTTTTGCATCGCTTTAAACCCTCGCGGCCTCCCCTTCACCGTAGGCGCGCCGGTGGGCCAACTCCAGGATGCCCGGCAGCGCGGTCTCCTCGCGCGGCACCAATGCCCACCCCCAACCGAGGTCCGACAGATTGGCCTCCTCCAGCTGGGCACTCAGGAAAGTCTGAATGCGGCGCCGCATGGCCTGGAATCCTTCCGCGTCCATCACCGACAGCAGCAGAATTCCGCCGCCGGGGTTTTCCAGGATCCGGTCCTCACGCGAGATCTGCTGCTTCAGCAGCTCCACGATTTTCGCCGACGGCATCTGCTTGCCCGGCTTCATCTGAAGCAGCTGAACGGCCAGGCTCCGCCCCTCGCGAGCCGCCTGTTCCCGCATCACCCGGAACTCTTCGGTGAGGGCGAAGGAGGGATTGTAAAAGGGAAGGCTCACGATGAAGGTGGCCCCTTTGCCCGGCTGCGATTCCACCCGCACGCTGCCGCCGTGAAGCTGGCTGATCTCCTTGACAATCGCCAACCCCAGACCGGTCCCCCGCGTGTTCATAGCGGCCGGCACTTTCAGCTGCGAGAATTTCTCGAACAGCCGGCGCTGCTCCTTGGGGGCGATGCCGATCCCGGTGTCCGAGACCGCGAGCTCCGCGCAGCGCCCCCGGGCCTCCAGACGCAGCGTGATCGTCCCCCCCGAGGGGGTGAATTTGACTGCGTTGGTCAAGAGGTTCTCCACCACTTGGGTCAACCGGCTACGGTCCGCGTAGACGGCCGGGACGGCTTTGAGCTCCAAGATCAGCTTCCTCGGCGAGACCAGCAGCTCATAGCGCTCCCGCACTTCCCGGATCACCTCCTCCGGATCCAACGACTCGCGGCGCAACGCCAGCCGGCCCGCTTCGATCCGCGACAGATCCAGCAGCTCCGTCACCAGCTTCAACATCCGCTCCGCCTGAGCCTTGATAAGCTGCGTCATCTGCTTCTGCTCGGCAGACAGGGAGCCGACCAAGCCGTCGAGAAGTTGTTGAGTCGCTTCATTGATCAAGGCCAGAGGGGTCCTCACCTCGTGGCTAACCTGCGCGATGGTTTCGGAGGTGGCTTTCGCCTGGCGCCTCAGCCGCTGGGTCACCGCCTGGGCCTCCCGCAGATGGGTGGTCTGGCCAATCACGCGTGCCAGCCGGTCCAGAAAGTGCTTGGCCGGCCGGGTCTGGGTCCAACGGAACCGCCGGGACGGGGCGAAGCTGGAGAGGTTGACCACTCCGACGGTCCTACCCTCCATCACCAGAGGCAGGCAGCAGATCGCTTTGACCTGCCGGAACTTGCGGTCTTGCGGACCCTGAGGAACGAAGCGGGGCTCCCGGCCGGCATCCACCGAGCAAAAGGCCTTCTGTGAGCGAGCCACCCAACCGCACAACCCTTCCCCCACCTTAAACTTCAGGCCGCCCTTTTTCTTTACCTTCACCCGCGCGCCATGGGCCCATCGCACCACGAGCTGCTCTGTGTCGCTGTCCAACACCATGATCGAGCAGCGGTCCGCGCCCGTCAGATCCAACAGCGCCCGGCAGCAGCCCTCCATCAGCGGCTCCAGATCCAGCTGGTTCTCCAGCCGGCCAAGCCAGGCCTCCACGGAACCCTTAGCGCCCATTCGAATTGATTCCCTCTTCATGTTTGTGCCCGTCGCCGATGATGGATCGCACCTTCTCCAACAGCCCCTCCATCCTCACCGGCTTGGTGAGCCAGCTGTCCGCTCCGCATTCCACAGCCAGCGTCCAGTCCTCCGTGTTCGCCCGGGCGGTGATGACAATGATCGGGATCTTCTGGTATCGCTCATCTGCTTTTAGAAGTTTCAGCACCCGATATCCATCCAGCGTCGGCAGCATTAGATCCAACAAAATGAGGTCCGGCATCTCGGCCCGCGCCAGCTCCACCGCCGAGATGCCGTCCCCGGCCGTAAGGACGGAGTAACCGTGCGTCTGCAAGCTTTCCCGAAGCGAGTTCACCATTTCGATTTCGTCATCCACAATCAAAACCTTGGGAGGATGTTCCGTCATGGTCCGGCCTTCCCCGCGGCCACCAGCAGCTCCTGGATCTTCCCCAGGAGCATCTTCGCTTCAAAGGGCTTGGTGATGTACGCGTCGGCCCCGCACTCCGTAGCCAGGGTGACATCCTCCACCTGAGCTCTTGCCGTGAAGATCAAAATCGGGATGGGACGAGTTCGCTCATCGAATTTCAGCAGGCGGCAAACCTTGTACCCGTCCAGCTTGGGCAGCATCAGGTCCAGGATGATGAGGTCGGGATGCACCTCCTTGACCTTCGCGAGGGCTTCCTGGCCGTCGTACGCTTTCGCGACCTCGTATCCGGCCGCAGTGAGGCGGACCGAAACCATCTGCACCAGATCCGGCTCATCATCCACCAAAAGAATGCGCGTTTTTGGAGTTTCCATCAACCCTCCCCTTACCCTAACTGCGGCCCTTTCAGGCCGAGCTTGCGGTTTTCCGCCTCCAGACGGGCCACCTGGGCCCGGTCTACCATCCAATCTTCCAGAGCGCTGCGATGAAACCTCCAGCGGCCCCCCACCTTGAAACCAGGAAGTTTTCCTTCCTTGACCAGCCGATAGACGGTCATCGAGTGAAGTTGAAGGACTTTCGCAACATCTTCGACGTTTAAAAGTTCTGGCGCCATTCTTCCTCTGAATTCATTCTATTTAAGTGCTGTTCACTAATCCTAATTTCTATTCACTAGTATTTAGTGTATCTGATCAAATGAATAAAAACAAGGGTGGCGAATAAAATTAATGGGAATTAAGATTCAGTTAGAAGGTCGTCTTGGGGCGGTCGGACTGGATTAACCAGGTGACGAGGAGGGCCAGAAGAACAAACCCCACAGGCGTAGGGCTCGGGATGCCGGCGAAAAAAGTCTTGCTGCAGGCGATGCAGGTGGTGATCCAAAGGAACGCCAGGAAAAGGAAGCGCAGGTGGTGGGGCATCCAGGAGGTCACGAAGGTCCTTCCCCTTCGCATCTCAAGCCAGCCCCAGACGGCCAACCCAATCAGCAGAAAGAATAACAACCCCCACACCGCCTTGCTGACCGCCACCGGAAAAATAGCAAGCTCTGAGATCCAGTAATCCAGGTTGTTGGCGATCAACCAGGTAGGCAGGAACCAGAGCAGCCAGGCGACCGCCGACCAACGCTCCCAGGGACGGACGGCCCTCGGCAGTCTCCAGGAGGATTCCAGAGAAAGAGCGGTGATCCCTAGGCTGATCCCGCCGCAGAGGCCGATCAGATGCTCGGAGGTCTTCCACCAATCCAGATGAATACCGGTAGAGCTGCCCAACCCTTGCAGGCAGGCCGCCAACGGGAAACCCAGACCGAAACCCACCGCGCCGGCGACCGCCAACTTCAGGGATGTGGCGTCCCGCCGCCAGACGCCGACGTAAGCCGATAGAAGAGCCCAAACCCCAAGCAGGATCACTGCCATCAGTTCCCGGGTTCTCAGATCCTCCGGCCCGTTCATGCGACCCCAAAGAAGGCGGTCCACTAGGAACCAAACCAGAAAAAGTCCGCCGGCGATGGCGACTCGCTCCCAAAACCTGTACTTTGGAAGAGCCAGTCCCAACCCTAGCCCAAGCCCCCCCATGCCTCCCCAGGAAAAGCCGATCAAGGCCAGCGAGGCAATCGCCTCCCAGGAGCCATGGAAAGCTGGATCGATAAAGTGACCGTAGCTGAGAGTGCCGCCAATGGCGAACCCGAGCGAGCCGATGACCGCGGCTCCCATCCAGGCCGGGCCGCCGGTGACCGCCGCCAGGACCAGTCCGGTCATGGCCCCGGCCACCGCCCCCCCTCTCTCATGCCCGTGTTGACCTCGAAGACCCCAAGCTAAGGCAACCGCCAGGGCAATCGTTGTCAATTCACGCCAGCGGGGAGGGCTCTTGCGCATGAGCTCACCCTAGCAGACGGGCCTGCCCGGGTCAAGAGGAGGGCCCGGGAGGAGAATTATCTTTGACGGACGGGGGGGCAGAATGGTATCGTAACTTCATGCCCACTCGAGTGAAATGGGACAGCGTGGTAGCCTTTACCCTGATGCATTTGCTGGCCGTCGGCGCTTTCTTTACCTTCAATTGGAAGGCCTTCTGGCTTTTCGTCGTCATGCAGTGGCTCACGGGAGGCTTAGGGATCTGTCTCTGCTATCACCGCCTGCTCACCCACCGCTCGTTCCAAATCTGGAAACCCCTTGAGTACCTTCTTGCCTTCTTCAGCTGCCTGGCCTGGCAGAACGGACCGATCAAGTGGGTGGCCGTCCATCGGATCCACCACGCCCGCTCGGACGAGCCGGGCGATCCCCACAGCCCGAACCGGGGATTCTGGTGGGCCCACATGGGCTGGCTGTTCGCTTTCAACGAGGAGCTGGACAATTACGAGCAATACAAAAACTTCGCCCCCGACCTGGCGAAGGATCCGGTCTATCGATTCCTGAATTCCACCTTCGGTTTCTATCAGTTCCCGGTGGGCATCCTCTTCTATTTCCTGGGTGGCTGGCCATTCGTTTTCTGGGGCGTCATCTTCCGGACCGTCTTCATGTGGCACGCCACCTGGCTGGTGAATTCGGCCGCGCACACCTGGGGCTACAGGACCTGGGCCATCGGCGACCAATCCACGAACAACTGGTGGGTGGCGCTCTTCACCTACGGCGAGGGCTGGCACAACAACCATCACGCCTTTCCCCGTTCCGCCGCGCACGGCCTGAAATGGTGGGAGCTGGACTTGACGTACCTCACCATCCGGTTCTTATCCGCCGCGCAGCTGGCCTGGGACATCCAGTTGCCCACGCTGCAGCAGCGGGAACGCCTGGCGCGGCAGCCCGCCGACGCCGTCGCGGCATAGAGCCGCCCGTCCGTTTTCATCTCGGCATCCGCCGGGGATCCTCCAGCAGTTCGTCGATCTCCCGATCCTGCGCTCCGAATTCCTTCGCCACCTGAATATACTCGGCGCACTCCTCGTATCGCTCCGCCCGGAGCGCCCCCCTCAGGTACAGCAAGGCGGTCAGTTTCACGGGATTCCGCCGGACTCTGACCAGGGTCGGCGCCCTCGCGTTCTCAGTCAATCTCGGCATTTTCTCTTTTCCTCCCTGTTGATCAATAAAAAGGCCCACGATCTTTTTGATCATGGGCTTGAAAACTGTTTTGGGACCTTCAGACTGCTATGCTCTAGACATCCCCTCCGCTCAAGCCCATGACCCGGCCAATGGCCGTGCAGCGGTAGAACCGCGCGCAAACGCGCAGCGCCACCGCCGGGGTCATAAGCTTCCAATGAGATGCGTCGGAAAATCGTTTCATCTGAGTGAAAGGAGTATACCACCGAAGAGCCTTGCTGTCAAACCGACCCAAGAGACTGAAAGGCTCTAGGGTTGTTCTTCGGGGGGATGTTCCTGCTGGCCGAGGAAGCATTCCGGGCAGGCGTAGAGGATCTGACCGTCTTCCTCCACAATCTGAAGCAACGTATCCTCCACCGCTTTTCCGCAAACATCACACGCGATTTTCACTGTCCCCGCTCCCCAAATTGAGCCAGGTTAAAGATGGCCATCGCAAGCGGCTCGGTTTCTTTTTTGATGCGCGAGGGCCCGAAAAGAAACAGGAAGATGGCGGCATCGGCGTGCGGATCGTAGATCCCCATGCTCCATCCAGCCCATGCTGCATGATTATTTTTATCAACCCCACGAAGTTCCCCGAGCGAATAGGTCGCGCCGCCGTGAAGGGCGGTCCGGGCGGTACCGGCGTCCTGAACGATCATGTCCCAGTTCTTGAGGATCCACCAGCACGAACCAGCGCCCAGAAATCTTGCCAGCCCCCCAGAGTCCCGAGGCAATGGGACCCAACGCCCATTAGCTGGAACGGTGGTCGCGTGAAGCACCACCCGTGCTTCTCCTTCCTCGATGTACTCGTCGGCAACACGATACGGGCCGGTGAAAATCTCGGGCAACGGATGCCGGGACGCATTATGGAAGGTTACGCGAAGCAGAATTTCCTCTTCAAGGAATAGGGCTGATCTTTCCTCCGGTTTACCCGAAAAGCGGGACCAGGATATCTTCCCGGATTGTCCAGAAAACTCCCCATCCTGACGCGTCCAATCCGCGGGGCAACAAAACCGGATTTCGTCGGTGGGGGCTTCGTGCCAAGCCATCTCAATCGTAGTTGTGGTGCTTCGACCTTCTAAACTCCTCAGCACATCGCGGACGACCTCGGTCTCCAGATTAGGGCGGGCCTTCGCCGCCTCTTCCAATATTTCGGCTGCCGATCGAACATCGCCCATGTAGTAAGCGGCATAGCCCAATATCTCCAGGCCTACCCCCTTCAGCTGGTGAGCAGCTCGCATCCGTTCCAGGAATTCCCGCGCCTCTTTCCAATGTCCAAGGAAGAAGTGGCTCAATCCCAGAGTCAAACAAGCAGCCGTCTCCCCGATTCCTTCTTCCAATGCGGGGCTCAACACGTCCACTGCTTTCTGATAATTTTGGAGATCTAATTCCTCCTGCCCCAGGATCATCCGTAGATGTTTGGAATGAGGATAGCCCTTGAGGCTTTCGTACCCCAGGGCAAGCCCTTTTTGGTAGGACCCTGTTTCCATGAGGGACCTGATCTGAGCCAATGTTTCACTGGGGGGATCCAGATTCCGCCCGCAGGAAACCAGAAAACCACAGAGGCCGATGACGACGACAACCCGTCTCACCGTTCCTGCTCGAATTTGACCAGCTCGATGACCGCTTCCGGAGAGCCGAACCCGCCGACCGGCCCCTGATAACGAACCCAGATGTTGGGCGGCTCGGCCCGGCACCAGAGAGACATTTTCGGGGCCAGCGCCTTGAGCGGACCGAACAGTTGCGGAACCAACTCCACCCGGTAACAGGAGAAGGTGCCGGCCGGAGTCTTGACCATCTCCGTTCCTTTTACCTGAGCCTTGATCCGAAACTGCCGTTTAGGCGAGACCACCAGCATGCACTCCGCGCTCGGCTGCTCCCCCGCCGCCGCCCTCTCAAATGGCAGCGTGCGGGCCCAGTGGAACAGCATCTCATCCGGGATGGTTTGGGGGCTCCAAGGAAGGATCGCGGACTCCGGTTTTCTTCCTGTTTCGGTCGTCTTGTAGAAGATCTTGCTTAGAGAAGGGTCCGCTTCATAATCCATCTCATCCATCGGCTTGCCGTCCCGGAACCAATGGGACCCGACCACGGACTGCACCTGCAGCGCCGCCGGACTATCTTGGAAAAGGAGCTTATTCTGCCAGACAACCGGCTCCTTACAATGCCAGGGCTGCCCCTCTCCTTGCTCGTGAACCTCCACGTTGGTTCTGCCCTGATCTTTTTTCACGGTCGTTTCCCAACGAACTTTCCAGAGGACTTTCCCGGTAGAGACAATCCTGACCTGATAGAGCCCCTTCTCCCGCTCATGCGGCCAATTCATCTGGCTGCCCTTCGCGTAAACACAGACCGGCAGAAGAAACACCAAGGCAAAAGCGATCTTTCTCATTCCTTTATTGTAACCCGGAGGATGGCCTCCTGAAACCGATTAGGAGCCGGCAGCAGGCTGACCACCCCGATCCCCGGCCGCTCGAAATCGAAGAAATACCCCGGATGGACCAGGACCCTCTTCCTCTCCAGGAGTTCCAATACCCATTCCTCCTCATCGGGGACCGAAGGGATCTCCAAGACCGCGCTCCAACCGCCGTCGGCCGGCAACAGCCGGCTGCCCGGCGGCAGATTGCTCTCCAGCCATCGCCGGTTCTCCTGAACCCGCCGCCGGATCTGATCCTGGACGAAAGGGGCCCAGGCCGTCCATCCCGGGAAAGCCACCTGCACCGGCGTGTTGACCGAGAGAGCCGTGTCGGCGATTACCTCCAGGTGCTTCAAGGCAGCGGTCACTTTTTTCTCCGGCCCGGCGCAAGCGATCCAGGCCAACTTCATCTGAGGAAGCCCCATCCACTTGGAGAGCCCGCCCAGTGTGAAAACGAGCCCGCCCCCGCCGGACAAGAGGGTGGCCGGCAACGCCGTCTCTTGCGAGTATCGGTATTCGGAGAACACCTCGTCCGCGATGACGGCGACGCCTCTTTTCGCGCACAAGTCGAGAATCCGCGCCTGTTCCTCCGCCGTGACGCAGGAGCCGGTCGGATTGTTGGGATGGACCAGGATCAACGCGCGGGTGCGGGCGCTCATCGCCTCCTGCAACGCTTCCAGGTCCACGCGCCAACGATTTTCCTCGAGCCGCAGCGGGTAGGAGACCGCCTCCAGGTCGTTCAGGCCGGCTAAGTAATCAAAGAGGGGATAACTGGGCCGCGGGATCAGGATCTGCTCACCCGGATCGGCCAGCAGCCGGAACAGCATCGTGTAGGCCTCGCTGGTGCTGGCGGTCAGGAAGATTCTCTCCGGGTCCACACGGGCCCCCTTCCCGGCGAAAAGCGCGGCGACCGCCTGCCGGGCCGCCAGCAACCCTTTGGGATCCGGCTCATAGAGGAGAGATCGCGGCTGGGCCAGCTCTTGCAGAAGGTTCTCGGGGTAGCGCAAGCCGACGCGCGTGGGATTGGATTCGGTGAGGTCCCAAATCTCCTCCCCTCGGCCGCGCAACTGGGCCAGCTTCTGCGAGAGCCGATTCGGCCTCAAGTCCCACTCGGTCCTTCGCGCAAACATGGCCTCATCTTATCACCTGAACAGCCGTGCCATCCCCCTCTCCGGGTTGTCCGCTCCGGCTTAGGACGCCGCGAGCCGGGACGGACCGCCGGACGCTCGAAGCCCCTGCGAGGCTTCTCGCTCTCGACCTTCCTCGCTCATCCCTCGCTGATCGCTCGGGATTCCATGCCCGCTCTGGTCGGTCAAGGCCGGCTTGTCCATCCCGGCTCGCGGCGTCCTAAGCCTACGTACTTTGTTCCGCTCGGGCTTTCAAATACTTTCACACCCATCCCCCTAAGCGCGCGGGACCAAGCCGGCTGAGGGGTGGGGGGGCTGCCCAGGCGTCTCGGAGGCTGAGCGGCCAGGGTGTCCGGAGCGAAGCGAAGGACGAGCGAAGCTGAGAGAGAGGCCGGACGGCATGGAGGGCCGGCCGAGCCGTCCTGGGCAGCCCCCCCACCCCACAGCTGGCTCGGCAGGCGGCCGAAGCAGGTGGACGAACGATGGTATGATCGAAGCGATGAAGGTGCTGACGCTGAACGCGTGGGGGGCGTACGGGCCGCCGGAGAGGCGGCCGGTTCTGCGGGAGGCGATCTTGCGGGTCGACGCCGACCTCCTGCTTCTGCAGGAAGCCAACGTCCCCGGCCTGCTGGAATCACTCCCCTACCCGGCCCGCCTCCATTCCCCCGAAACAGGGCTGGCGATTTTAAGCCGCTTCCCACTACTATCCCGCCGGGAGGTCCGCTACCGTACCCTCTCCGCGTTGGAGCCGCACCTGATCCGCGGAGCCTTGATCGCGGAGATGGATGCCGGCTCTTTTCGTTTTCAGGCTGTCACTACGCACCTGGCCTGGAAGGGGGACGACGGTGTCACTCGATTGGCACAGGTGGAGGAGCTTCTGGAGCTGACCACAGCACTGGCCGATCCGGTCCTGATCGGCGGCGATTTCAACGCGCCGCCCGGCGATCCTCCCGCGCGGAAGATGTTTTCCGGCGGGTTCACCGATTTATACGCGCGGCTTTCGCCTGGAGATGCCGGGATCACCTGGGACAACCGGAACCCGTTCATCCAGTCCCACTCGGTTCAATTCCCCGACCGCCGGATTGACTATCTGTTCCTCCGGGACCGGGCCTCCAAACTCACTCCCACCCATTGCGAGGTGGTTTGCCGGATCCCGACGGGGAGCTTACACCCCTCCGACCACTACGGGGTCCTGGCCCGCTTCCAGCTGTAAAGAATCTGTCCAACACACACTCCGATCACGTCCGCGGAGACATCCCAAATGCTGCTGGTCCGGGTCGGCACAAAGCTTTGATAAAACTCGTCAAGCGCTCCGACCATCATCCCTGCCAGAAAAACCGAGATCCAGAGAAAGGACCAACGTGGAGAAACCATCGAACGGCTGAACGCCCGGAGCAACAGGATCCCTAACGGCGCGTACTCACACAGATGGACGAGCTTGTCGGCCTGCGGCCAGCGGAGGAAGCGCGGAGCGGGCCGCGGCGCGGAAGAAAGCCAGAAGATGAACCCGACGTAGAGAGCGACCGGGAACCACAGGGAAATTTTCTGCTGAAGTTTCATGGATCACCGTCGCTCAATGAGGGCGGAGCCGGCTAATGCTCCCGCCGTGCAAATCCCGAGAAGCGCCCGTTTAGTCTTAGTCTCCTGCAGAAAGGCGATCGCCTGGTTGAGCATCCGAGCGCCGGTCGCGCCGAAGGGGTGCCCATAAGCAATGGAAGAACCCCAGGGGTTGAGCCGGCTTTCTTCCAAGCGGCCGGCATCGTACGCGGTGCCGTACTTTTCCTGCCGATAAGCCGGGTCGTTGACCGCCTCTATGTTGCAGAGGACCTGGCCGGCGAACGCCTCATGCACCTCGATGTAATCCAGGTCGTCCCATCGCAGCCGGTTGCGCTGCAAGATCCGCAGCATCGCCTTGCCCGGCCCCATCAGCAGGCCGTCCTTCGGCTGGACGCCGACGAATTCGAAATCCGTCAGAAACGCGTCGGGGGTGATCTTCGATTCCAGCGCGGGGGAGATGCAGAACAGGGCCGAGGCACCGTCCGTGAAGGGGCTGGAGTTGCCGGCGGTGATCGTTCCCGCCGCGGAGCGGTCGAACGCGGGAGTCAATCCCTTCAAGGCTTCCAACGAGGTGTCTTCCCGGATCAGAGTATCCTGGGTCACTCCCGCGATGGAAATCAGCTGCGGGGCGATCCTCGCGCGGGCGGCGGCGGCGTTTTGGTGCGAGGCAAGCGCGAACTGATCCTGCCGCTCCCGGGCAATCTTGAACTCCTTGACCATCAGCTCGCAGTGCTCCCCCATCGTCAGCCCGGTTGAATACTCCTTGGCGGAGGGAGGGACCGGCAGGAATTTTGTAAGCGGAGTCTTGAAGAAGGCGGCGATCTTCTTGCCGACCGGGAGTTTCGCGGATAGCAGCTTGAAAAAGGCAGCCGCCTCGTCAGTCAGCACCGGCCGGGCGGCAGAGAAAGACTCCACGCCCCCCACCAGCGTCACGGAAGGATCCTCCGGGAAAGCCTGATAAAAGGAGACCGCGTTGGCGGCCGCTTGCAGAGAAGTGGCGCAGGCGCGCGAGAGGCTGTACGCCTCCACCCGGCTGTCCAACCGGGAGCCGAGCACCACCTCCCGCCCGATGGAGTAAATATTCGGGTCCGGCACGACCATGCCCCAGATCACATGCTGGATCTTCTCCACCGGCACCAGCTGTTTCTCCAGAATGCCGTTCACCAGATGGACGGAAAGATCCACTGCGTTCAGGCGGGCATACTCCTTGCCCATCTTGACGAAGGGCGTCCGGTATCCGCGCTTGAGTCCGATCGCTTTCACTCGGTTACCTCCATCTTAAGTTTTCATTTCTTCCGGATCACCATCAGGCCGTCCCGGACCGTCAGGAGAACCGGCTCCACCCTGCGGTCTCGCCGAACCTTCGCGGCAAACGCCCGCAGAGCCCGGGTGTCCGGGTCCTGCGCCCTGCGGTCGAGCACCGCGCCGGACCAGAGAAGGTTGTCCGCCACAATCAGACCTCCCTTCCGGAGTTTCGGGAAAACCGCGTCATAGTAGCGGGAATAATTGATTTTATCCGCGTCGATGTAGGCCAGGTCGAATGGGCCGGGGATTTCCCGCAGAAGGTTGAGGGCCTTCCCGATCCGGAGCTGGATTTTCCTGCCGTACGGAACACGGGCGAAGGCGCTCCGCGTCACAGTCCTGAGCGTGGGGTCGCTGTCGAGCGTGATCACCTCTCCGCCCGCCGGAAGCGCCTCGGCGAAACAGAGGGCGCTGTAGCCGACGAAGGTCCCGATCTCCAGCACGCGGCGGGCGCCGGCGATCTTCGCCAGCAGGGCGAGCAGCCGGCCCTGCAGCGGGCCGGAAATCATCTGCGGGAACGACCGGGTGCGGGTGGTTTCCAGGCGCAAGCGCTTTAAGGCTTCCGGTTCCGGCGCGGTGAACCTCTCGGCGTACTTTTCCAGCGGCTCCAGCGCTTCGATCATTCCTCGCCCGAACCTCCGTGCTCGCGCCACCACTCTTTTGCCGCGGCCATCGCTTCCGAAATCAGCCGCTCCTGCGCTTGAGGATCCATGCCTTTACCCAGCGGCTCCAGCTCTTCCCGGAGGATTTTGTCTAATTGTTCCGGCGAGTACTTCTTCTGCTGAGCCGCGAGGCGCCGCGCGAGGGCCCGGCCGTTGCGGCGGCTCATCCAAAAAGCTACCCGAAGGGAAAGAGCGCTCAGAGCAGCCCTTCCAGTTTCTTCGTGAGGCCTTCGACCTCGTCCAAAAGTTTCTTTGGGACCAGCTCGACACCGGTCAGCTGCTGGCGCAGCGCCCGCAGCGTTCCGATCATCCGCCGGACCGTCGATTTGGTCCGGGCCTCCTGCACCGCCTCGGGGTCCGCGCTCTTGTCCTGCAGGAGCGCTTGCACCTCTTTGCGCACTTCAGGGGCCTCTTTCCCCTTCTCTAAAACATAGCTGCGCACCTTCTGGTAATCTGCGGCCGGAACCTCATCCCGGTTTTTCAGGAGGCGGAGGAGATTGACCGAATCCACGGAGGGAAGGCTGGGCGGAGCGGCCTCGGTCAAACGTTTGAGGGTGCTCGGCTCCTCCTTTTCGAGGAAGTAATAGGAGTGCAGCAGCTTCTTGGCCGTCGCCGCCCGGATGCCGACTTCCTTCGCGCAGTAAGCCTCGAAGGTGAGGTACCCCCACTCGCGGAACTTTTTCTCCCGGTAGACGGTCCAGAGCACCCGGCCGAGTTCGATCCAGGAGGTCTTGAACCGCTTGGCCGCCTCCAGTGTCTGATGGCGCAGGGAGCCGGGCTGCAGATCCGCCATCCGCTCTTCCAGTTGTTGGATTGCTTTGCTTGCCATGAGCTCTATTCTACATTCTCCGTTTTCATAGCCAGACAACCTTTATTTCCGCTTCCACTTGCTTAAAATCTTTGTCTCCGGTTACCAGTGCGGCTTTCCGCACCTTGGCCAGCGCGGCGGCCAAGCAATCGGCATAAGACATCTTGTGGGTAGCTTTATAGATGGCGGCCTGGTGGGCGATGGGCACATCTACGGGAACGACTTCGATGGGAAACTCATCAATGAGACGTGCAATCTGATCGGCGGACGCTTTGCCGTGCTCGCGGTAGGTGACGTAGAAAACCTCTCCCCAGTTGACCGCGGATAAGAGAAGCGGGCGCCCGCCGGAGGCGGCTTCGGTGAGGAGCTCTTGTACCTTTGCGTACCCTGATTCCTTTTCAAAATACGCCGTCAGGGCGTAGGCGTCGAGAACGTGCGTCACGCTTTATTCTCTCGCTGACGCTCCCTGGCCCGCTCTTCCAAGAGCGCCTTAGTAGCTTTCCCACCGGTCCCAAGGATGCCGGCGAGTTTCTCAAAATATTCCGAGGTTAAGGGCTTCAGGATGATTTCCCCTCCGCCCAATTCGAAGCAGATGCGGGTTCCCTTCTTGATGTGAAACCTTGCTCTGATTTTTCTGGGAATTACAACCTGCCCTTTTGTGGTCACAACGGATGTTTCAGTCATTTAGTATCACCTCCAAATAAAAGGATACCATATCATAAAATGTAAGTCAATACAAAAAAGTATTACTTATTCTGTTGGGACGTACGAACCAACCGCATCGCCAACTGGAGCGCCTCCGCTGGCGAATCCACCGCGTGCGCATGATTGGCCAGCGTGTCGTTGCCGGAGGGAGGCTTGATCTCCCAGGAGCCGAGCAGGATGAGCGGTTTGTGCAGTTTGAGCGCGAAGCCGATCTCCGAGAGGGTCCCCGCACCGCCGCCGACGGCGATCAGCAGATCGCTCGACTGGACCACCAGCAGGTTGCGCCCCTCCCCCAGCCCGGTGGCGATCGGGATGGTGATGAATGGGTTTGCCTCTTCCGCGTGCGCGCCCGGAAGGATGCCGACAGTGACGCCGCCCGCTTTGCGGGCGCCACGCGCGGCAGCCGCCATGACGCCGCTTGTTCCTCCGCAGATAAGAATCGCACCGGCCTCCGCGATACCCCGGCCGATCTCCTCCCCCCAATCGTCCCACTTCGGGTGGGAGCGGCCTGAACCGATCACGCCGATCCGGACCGCGCGAGTTACCACGACCCTCCTCCTCCGCCGCCGCCACCGCCGCCGGAGGACCCTCCGCTAAACCCGCTGCCGCCGCTGGATCGAGGCGCCGAGGCCAGGGACGCTCCCATCCGGTCGGAGGCGGAGCTTAGCCGCCGGGTGAAATCACCCGGCGTGAAGGACCCCCCGCCGGTGCTGGTATACCAGGTGGGAGCCACCTGATAGATCCCTTCGAACGCCCTTGCCCATTGGCTCGCGACGCCAAGTGCCATTGCGTACGGGAGCATCCGCTCAAACAGCGCGGCCGGGTCCGATTCCCGCTTGAGCCTGTCCGCGTCGGTCCGGCGCAGGAATTCCTCGAAACCGAGGATCTGCTCCGTGACGCGGGCCCCTTGCGGGGTTTTGCGCGGCATGAACCAGGAGAAAACGAAAATGACGGCAGCCGACAGGAAGACAGCCGCGAAGGGAACCCCGGGGTCCGGGAAGGCATTGAGAGTTGACCCGCCGGAGACGAACACCACGAAGGCAACAATCCACCAGAACAATCGCACCCAATCCGGCCGACCCCACCAGTAACCCTGCTTGCCCAAACCATCGTAGATGGCGGTCTTCAGGTCCGGCAGGTGCTGGTAGAATTTGTTCTCCAGATCGGAGAGAGAGACGGTGCCGCCGTCCTGGAAAAGGAACTTCAATAGCAGAGATTCGTGGGGTTTCAATTCCGGCGCGGATTCCTTTCGGCGAGTGAGAATGTATTCCTTTCCCTTCAGCTCCTCGATCGTGAGGAATCCGCGCCGGGCCAGATCCACGATGGTAGCGGTGATGTCCTTTAAATTCACGTTGTCGTCGGCCAGCGCGCCGACCTCCGCCGGAGTCAACTTCTCCGGAGGCTCGTACTGCACGGAGATCGTCTGGCGCGGCAGGTCACGGCCGAAATTCCACCAGATCCAGGTCATCAGCAGCAACACGACGAGCGGGATCGCCAGCGGCCAATTGTCTTGAAAGAACCAGGCCAGTTTCTGCGGTCGCGTCGGCATGGAGACCATCCCCGACGGCCAGCCGGCGACCACCGTGAGTCCCTCGAAGGCGTTCAGCGGCCGACCTACGTTGTACTGGACCGCGTCTTCCCCCAGCAGGGTAATCAGCACGTCCCGCGCCGTTGAGCCGTACGCCCCCGTGTAGGCCACGCTGTGCAGCTGCCCGGAGGGGACCGGTTTCGGAAAACGCACGGTGGCATTGGCCCGCCGGATGGGGACCGCCCAGCTGTTCCCGGTCGCGTTCCAGTACAGCTCGTCGTGGTCCGGAAACGCCTGCAGGGCTTTCTGCACAAGGTAGGAAATCTTAAAGCTCTTGCGGTCGTTGTAAGTCACGTCCTTCGAGCCCAGGCGGATCCGCTGGTAAACTCCCTCGCGGGTCAGCTGGGCATGCCAGCGGCGGCCGTTCTCATCCGTGGCACCCAGGAAAACCAGCCGGATGGAATGCTTGATCCCCAGCCGGTCCTGCGTCTCAAGCGGGATGTCCCGATAGATCCCGTGGCGGGACTCCCCCTGGAAGTCGGCCTCGATGGTCTCCGTCACCTGCACTGAGCCATCCGTCTGGATCGCAAGATCCGCATCGAACGACTGGATCTCCCAGGCCCACACGGTTTGCGCCGCCAGCGCGACGGAAACGCCGAGAAGGAGTATTAGAAACGGTCTTCGCATACGCTCAGAAGGAAACCTTGACGTTCTTGCGCTCCTCAGGGCTGTCCGGCTGGAAAAACTCCTTGGGTTTGAAGCCGGCCAGATTGGCGATGAGGCTGTCGGGGATCACCTGAAGCTTGGTGTTGTAATCCCGCACGACGGCATTGTAGTAACGCCGGGAATTCTGGATGGCCTCCTCCACCTCCGTCAGAGAACCCTGCAGGCCCTGGAAGTTCTCACTGGCCCGCAGCTGCGGATAATTCTCCGCCACCGCGAAAAGGGTTTTCAAAGCACCGGCCAATCCCTGCTCCGCCTCGCCTTTGGCACCCGGAGTCACCGCCCCCATCGCGCGCGCGCGCGCCTGCGTGACCGATTCAAACACCCCCTTTTCATGCGCGGCGTATCCTTTGACCGTCTCCACCAGATTCGGGATCAGGTCGTAGCGGCGCTTGAGCTGGACGTCGATGTCCGACCAGGAGCCCTCCACCCGCACCTTCAGCTGCACCAGGCCGTTGTAAACAGCCACCGCCCAGAGAGCGCCAACAACGAGAATCCCGAGAATCACCCAACCCATGGCCCGCCTCCTTTCATTCTGTAAACTCTTATTCTACCCTAATTCCTCCGCGAGCCGCTGAGGGGTCCAGACGCGAGCGCCGAAACCGCTCACCAACATCGCCTCCGCCCGGTCCTGCGTGACCACCGCGGCCTGCGTCCGGTCCGGCATCTGGTAAACCGTCCGCTCGATGAGGGAGTCAGCGGTCTTCCCCTGGATGTAGCGGACAACCAGCGGCCCGGACTCGCGCGGCAGATACCGCTGCGGACCGTCGAAGACGACGATCACTTCCCAGTCCTTCTCAACCGCGGCCAGTTCCAGCCGCTGCAGGAACTGCTCGACCGCTTCCGGCCGCCGGATGTTCAGCGCCGGCATCACATTGTTGCCATCGACGAGTACCGTCAACATGAACTCACTCCCGCACCGGTGCCCCTGGCCATTCAGCCGCGGGTCCGGCCGCCGCGAGCCGGGCCGGACCGCCGGACGCTCGTTGCCCCTGCGAGGCAACTCGCTCTCGACCTCCCTCGCTCGTCCCTCGTTTCACTCGGGACACCCTGCCCGCTCGGTCGGTCAAGGCCGGCTTGTCTGTCCCGTCTCGCGGCGGCCTTGAGTGTGCCGAAGCCGGCTGGGTCATCGTGTCTCCTCCGGAGGATGGAGGCGGTGGAAAGCGCGGAACAGCAGGATGTCGTAGAGGATCTTCATGCTGCCGCCGATGACCAGCGGCATTCCGATCGCCATTGAATTCATGACGAACCCCGCAAAACTGGGGGCCACCGTCCAAGCCGCCAGCCGCGTCAGGTTCGTGACGCCGGAGGCCACGGTCCTCTCCTCCGGTTCGACCACGGCCATCACGTAGGACTGCCGGGTGGGCAGATCCATTTCCACCAGGCATTCCCGGATCAGGTAAAGAATGATCGCCACCGGCAGGGTCGGGATGAACGGCAGCGCGATCAGGCAAAGGCTGGAAGGGGTATGCGTGAAAACCATCGTGCGAATCAGCCCGATGCGGCGGGAGAGCCAGGCCGCCCCCAAATGGGAAAACGCGTTGGCCGCGTGCCCCGCGAAGAAGAGGGGACCCAGCAGTTCCTCGCCGACGCCGAACCGCTTGAAAAACCAGTAGGCGACCAAGCTCCCCGGCAGAAAACCTCCGGCTAAACTGTCGAAGCCGAACAGGAGGCTCAGGCGGGTGATGGTGCGTCGCGTCGCCGGAGAGATCTTGTGCCACGGCGAGGGGCCGTGACTCTCCGCCTGCGGGGTCAGGCGCAGGTAGAAGAAGAGGCTCAGACCGATCACTCCGGCGTAGAGAAAAAACATGGAGCGATAGGAAGCCAGCTCACCGAAAGAGAAGGAGCTCCTCAACAGCGCGGGAATCCCTCCCAACAGAGAGCCGATCGCCAGTCCGGCATCCAAGACCACGTTGTACCAGGCCAGCATCTGCGTCCTCTCCCGGTCGGGCACGGTGGAAGGAAGGATCGCCTGCTCGAGCGTATGGACGGCCCCCCGCTCCCGCCCGAAGGAGTTGACCATCCCGAAGAAACAGGCGCAGGCGAGGGTCGCGAAGCTCGGGCAGAGGGCGAGCCCCACCCCGCCGGCGGCCATGCAGAGGGAGAGGAGGACCAAACTTTTACGGCGCCCGATCCGGTCGGCCCAAAAACTGACCAGGAAGGTGCCGCTGGCGGACCCGGCCAGGCCGACCGCCACCAAGAAACCGATCTGGCCGACGTGAAGACCCCGCGCTGTGAGATAAAGGGCAAAGAGAACCCCGATCAGGCCGACACCGAGGGCGCGGAGGAACGCGGCTGAGTAGATCAGCCGCTGGTCGCGGGACACGGAGCTACTCGGCGAACTCGATGGCGAGGATCTCGAACGTGCGGGGCCCGGCCGGCAGGACAGCGACTACCTTCTCCTTCACCTTGTGGCCCAGGAAAGCCCGCCCGAGAGGGGAAACCATGGAAATTTTACCGGCGCCCGGGTCCGCCTCGTCCGGCCCAACCAGCGTGTACTGGTCCTTTGAGCCGGTGCTCAGATCCTTGACCGTCACGCGAGTGCCGAGGATCGCCGCGTCCGTATTGTGCTGCGTCGGGTCCACCACCTCGACATTGGATAATTTGTACTGCAGATCGGTCAGTTTTTCCATGATCTGCGTGAGCCGTTCCTTAGCCGCGTGGTACTCGGCATTTTCCCGCAGGTCGCCGTGGTCGCGCGCGATCCGGACTTCTTCTTCCAACACCCGCCTCTGATGCCGAAGCTCTTTAAGCTCCGCCTCCAGCTTAACAACGCCGGCTTTGGTGAGGTAAGTGGCCATGAGGTCAGACGGGGGAAACGACGGCCGACCGCTGGCCCGGGACCGAGCTGCGGATCGTGACGACGGGCGCGAGCTCGCGCGCTTGAGGATACGGCTCCATGGTGATCGTGTCCCAGGGGCAGATCTTCGGGCAGAGCCCGCATCCGATGCAGCGGTCTAAGTCGATCTCCACCAGTTTGAACAGCCCCGGCTTCTCGGCGCCGGGGACCGGCTCAATGCAGTCCACCGGGCAGACGGTCAGACACGCTTCGCAGCCGGTGCATCCGTTCTGGTTCACCACCGCGGCGATCTTCGGATCACGCGCGCGCGACGGCTTGCTGGGATTATCCATGGAGATATTCTACTACAGGAGCGTCCCTAGAATTTCATGGGAAGGTTACTGGGTTTGAGCGAGCAGCTCTTTTAGCTTCTTAACGTCGCTGGTGGGCAAATGACAGGCATAGTTCCGGCAGACGTAGGCGGTCGACTTTCCGCCGATCATTGGCCAGCGGGCTTCACCCGGCGGATGAAGCACCACCACTTTGTTTGGAAGGAACCGGTTGTAAATGAGGCGCAGCATCTCGCGCGTACCGGGCGCGTCCGGCGGGCCGGCAATCACGATTTCGCTGGAAGGGCCGAGCGCGAAATCCAGCGCGATCAGCAGCTGCGGGAAGGCGGACGGCTGCCGGATCACTTGGCCCCCGAAAGTTTCCATTAAGCGTGAGGCCTTCTCCTCCAACGCCGGCGTCTCGGTCAACCTTCCCACGCGGATCAGATCGAGCGCCGCCACCGAATTTCCGGAGGGGATCGCGCCGTCGTAAAGCTCTTTCTGCCGGATCAGCAGCTTCTCGGCATCCGTCCCGGTTAGGAAGAAGCCGCCCTGTTTCTCGTCCCAGAACAGCCGGATCATCTCCTGCGTTAATCGCTTGGCCTCGGCGAGATATTTTTCCTCAAAGGTCGCTTCGTAAAGGTCCGCCAATCCATGGATCAGGAAAGCGTAATCTTCCAGGTGGCCGGGGATGGCCGCTTCCCCGTCCCGGTAGCGGTGCAGCAGCCGGCCGTCTTTCCGGACCATCTCTTTCAGGATGAAGTCCGCCGCACGCCGGGCCGCCTGCGCGTATTTGGGCTCGTCGAGAACGCGGGAGCCGAACGCGAGGCTGGAGATCATCAGCCCGTTCCAGTCCGCCAGCACTTTGTCGTCCAGGTGCGGACGGGGCCGGCGGGCCCGCGCGTCGAAAAGTTTTCGCTTGCAGCGAATCGCCGTTTCTTCGATCTCCTTCTCCGGCCGCTTAAACTTCTGCGCGGCCTCTTTCAGGGAGTGCGCCCGATAGAGGATATTCTTGCCGCCGAACTCCCCCATCGGATCGTGTGCCACGTTCCCGTGGAGTTGGATGCCGTAGCAGTAATCAAAGAGCTCGGCATCAACCGGCCCAAGGATTTGCCAGATCTCGGCGGCCGTCCAAACGTAGAACGCCCCCTCTTTCTTTTCTTTCCCCTTTTCCTCTTCCGAATCCGCATCCTCGGCGGAATAGAATCCTCCTTCCGGACCGGTCATATCGCGCAGGACGTAATCGAAGATTTCGCGCGCTGTCGCGGCGTATTCAGCCGAGCCGGTCGCCTGATGTGCCTCCAGGGTGGTCCGGGCCAGCAGCGCCTGGTCGTAGAGCATCTTCTCGAAGTGCGGCACATGCCATTGGGCATCGGTGGAGTAGCGATGGAAACCGCCGCCGAGGTGATCGTAGACACCGCCGGCCGTCATCGCCCGCAACGTCTGCTCGACGATCTTCAGGGCCTGCGGGTCACCGGTCCTCTTCCAATGCCGGAGGATCAGGGAAAGGGCGTGGCTGCGCGGGAACTTCGGCGCCGGCGCGAAACCGCCGTAGGTCTCATCGAAGCTTTCCGCGAATTGTTGGAACGCCTGCGTGAGAACTTCTTTGGAGAGCGGCTCTTTGCCGGCCGCCGCCGTCGCCGCCTGCGCCTGGAGTGTTTCCGCCATCGCCTGCCCGGATTTCAGAACCTCCTCCCTCCGGGTCTCCCAAGCGCCCGAGATGCTCCTCAAGAGTGATTTGAATCCGGGGTGCCCCCAGCGGTCCTCTGGCGGGAAATAGGTCCCTCCGTAGAACGGTTTGAGGTCCGGCGTGAGGAAGACCGAGAGCGGCCACCCTCCCTGTCCGGTCATCTGCATCACCGCCTGCATGTAGAGACCGTCCACGTCCGGCCGTTCCTCTCGATCCACCTTGATTGAGACGAAGTGCTGATTCATCAGCGCGGCGGTGGCGGGGTCCTCGAATGATTCCCGTTCCATCACGTGGCACCAGTGGCAAGTGGAATAGCCGATGGAGAGAAAGATCGGTTTCTTTTCCCGGCGGGCCTTCTCGAACGCCTCTCCACCCCAAGGGTACCAATCCACCGGGTTGTGGGCGTGCTGCAGGAGATACGGGGATTTCTCCTTGGCAAGACGGTTGGTGTGCGCCGGTTCAGCGGAAGCCATACCCCATGCTAACACGGCCAGAAAAAACAGAGACGCTCCACAAAGGGACCCTTCATTCCGTCGATGATGTGTCCCCAAATGAAGCGTCCCCTGTTTTCCTACTTCCGCTTGGTTTGCTGCAGGTGGCGGGCGCCGAGGGTGCTTAACCCCCAGGCGAAGAAAGAAAAGATGAAGAGAGTTCCGCCGTACACCTCGGCCACCGCCGTGAAGCGGAAATCCCCTTTTGGGACGATGTCGCCGTAGCCGACGGTCAGCAGCGTCACCCCGCTGAAGTAGAGCGCATCCACAAAATCGGTCACCCGCGCCCCTTCTTTTGCCAGATAGGTGGTTTCATTCGAGGCAAAATAGTAGATGAAGGCGAAGGCAGTCTGCATGGTGATGACCACCAGCATCATCCGGAAGAGGAACCGGGTCGGCGTCATCTTCTCGTGCGACAAGGTAGATAGGATCAGGAAATCGAAGGCCGCCACGACACCGAAGGCAACCGAGCCGGTCAGCCAGAAGTTCCAGGTGTTGAGATGCACCGAGCCGGTCAGCAGGGAGAAGCCAAGCCCCGCCGCGATCGCCAGGAACGGATAGAGGAGTGATCTCATCGCCCGTGCACCATCGGGACGAAAGAGACCGGGATGGCTTCCTCATCCTCCGTGATTTTACCGTTTTTCCTGCGGATCCGGCGAAGCTGCTGGGTGCCGATCTGGCCCGTTGGCGCGACCAGCACTCCGCCCTCCGCCAGTTGGTCCAGCAGCGGCTGCGGGATTTGCTCGGGCGCCGCGGTCACCAGGATCGCGTCGAACGGCGCCTCTTCGGGCCAGCCGAGGGCACCGTCTCCTGTGCGGAGATGCACCTGCGCGTAGCCCAGCGCCTGCAGCCGGTGCTCCGCCTGAACCGCCAGCTTCGGCAGGATCTCGATCGTAAACACCTTGTCGGTCAGCTCCGCCAGCACCGCCGCCTGGTAGCCGGAGCCGGTGCCGATTTCCAGCACCTTCTCGCCCGGCGCGATCTCAGCCATTTCAGTCATCAAAGCCACGATGTACGGCTGGGAGATCGTTTGCCCCTCCCCGATCGGCAGCGGCGCGTCCATGTAGGCCATCTGCTGCAGGTCGCGCGGAACGAACAGGTGGCGCGGCACCGCCCGCATCGCCTGCAGCACCTGCTTATCCTCCACACCCCGCCGCTCGATCTCCGCCGCCACCATTTCCCGCCGCTGCTCCGCGAATTCTTTCTCTTCGGGGGAGATCCGCGGGCGGTTCCCAGCGCCAGTCAGGGCCGCAATAGTCCACAGAACAACTGCGATCGTCCTGAGCTTGTCGAAGGACGATCGTTCATGGTTCGACAAGCTCATCATGAACGGTTCTTCCTCCCCAACGCGCGGGACCAGGCGTAGAGCGGGCAACCCAGCGCGGCCAGCACGAATCCGAAGATGGTCTCCTTTGGCTGCGTCCAGGTGATGTCCGCCACGAAGAGCAGTAGAGCCAGAATGAAAAGAATGGGTGTGACCGGATATCCCCAAACCCGGTATGGCCGCGGGGTCTTCGGGTCCCGGATCCGCAGCACGATAACGCTCAGCGCCGCCAACGCGAAGAAGAGAGAGATCACCACGGTGGAATAGGTCACGATCTGATCGAATGTCCCCACCCAGACCAGCCCGACGGCGGCCAGCGCGTTGAAGCCGAGCGCCTGCGCCGGGGTGGCGAACCGGGGGTGGATCGCCGCAAGGCGAGAGAAGAGGGCGTGCTCCTTTCCCATGGCCAGCAGGATCCGGCCGCTGGTGAGGATGTAGCCGTTTAAGGCTCCGAACGCGGAGGAGGCGACCACCAGGGCGGTGACCGCCGCGCCGGCCGGCCCGATCGCGGCCCGCATCACTTCCGCCGCCACCAGCGGCTTGCCGGGCATCTGGGCCAGCGGGATGTAGCACATGTAGACCCAGTTCACCGCGAGGTACAGCGCGGTCACGACCGACAGCCCCAGCAGGATGGACCACGGCAGGTTCCGGTGCGGATCGTGGATCTCTTCCGCCACGTAGGAGGATTCGGTCCAGCCGCCGTACGTCCAAAGCACGAAGACCAGCGCCACACCGAACGCCTGCAGCGCGGGCAGGCTGGGCCCCGCGGCCGTGCCCGAATCAGCCGGAGCCAAACTGCCGCCCGCGCCAAGGAACCCCGCGCCGATGATGAACAGCAGCGCCCCCACCTTGACCGCGGTGAGCCCGTTCTGAACCCCTTTGCCGACGTGGATGCCGGCGATATTGGCCCAGGTCAGCAGGAGAATCGCCGCCATGGCCAGCTCTTTGGTCTGGAAAGAAGTCAGATGAAAGACCGAGGCGCTGTACTCAGCGAAAACGGATCCCAGGATAGCGATGGTGCCGACCCGCTCGGTGAAGATCTTGGTCCAGCCGAACAGGAAACTGGCCGCCGGGCCGTACGCCTTCCCTATATAGACGAAATCCCCGCCGGTCTTGGGGTAGGCGGCTCCCAGCTCCGCGTAGCAGAGGGCGCCGCAGAAGGAGATGAACCCGCCGGCCACCCAAACCGCCATGACCAGCCACGGCTCATGCAGGTAGCGGGCGATCGAGGCGGCGGTCCGGAAGATCCCGGCGCCGATGACGCAGCCGATGACGAGCGCCGTGGCGTCGGGCAGATGCAGCGACCGCCGCAGGGTTGTCATGAGCTCATCATATCAGACCGCCCCCCGGTGTATACTGATTCCCTCCCTGAAAGCAACCTGATGAAACCGTTTCGTCTCGCTCCCCGAGCCGTCGCGCTCGCGCTGTCTTTCACCTTTGCCCTACCCAACCCTGCCCTGGCCCTGCGCATCGAACAATCACCTGCGATCAAAACCGCTCTGGAGGAATCCCTGCAACCCGCCGCCGGGGCGGAGGAGGATAAGAATGTTGTTGTCGATCTCTACAAGCTAAGGAATGAAATCGGGCTGGATCTCTTGAAAACCCTTCGCAAACCGGGCTGGAGCGTTCAGTTTGAGAATGTCGTGAAGGGCCTGGAGAGCCGGACTCCCGAGAAACACCTGGTCAAGAGAAGTGGCCCAGACTGGTGGATTCACCTGCATCTGGCCTTCCCCTCTGACCATAAAGGGGTTGAGCTGACAAACGGGCTTTTGTTCCGTATCCTAAGAAACGCCGAAGGAAGGATTACCGGGCTGGCGGATCCTCTGGCCGAACACTCGGACTTCCGGTTTGATAAGCCGCGTTTCTTTGTGGTTCTGGGAAAGCCCCCTGGACAACTCGGGGGAGCCCTACTCTCCAAAAAAGACCTTGGCAAACTGACGGCAGAAGCGCTGGAAACCGTTTTAAGAAACCGCGAGAGCCTGGAGGCGCGGATTCTCCGGAACAAACCCTCCTATCTCTTGCTGAAATCGGTGAGCCAAGAACCCTCGCGATACTCTTATCCTCTGCGACTCCTGGGATTTCGCCTTCCTCCGCCTTCCATTTGGCTCATGGAGAACGCTCGGAAAGCGGCCCACGACTATCCCGAGAAACCCTACTTCATCTTGAATCTGCCTGACGTCTGGGATGTGGACTATCCCTCCAGAAGCTTTGTATGGAACATGTACAAATGGCGCCATCGCGGGGTCTTTCAGCGCCTGGACCTTCCCGTCACCGAAGCGGATGAGAAGGAAAAAGCAGCGCTTCTGCAGCGCCTCACCGCTGCCGGGATGGAGGAGCTGGGCTATGAGCGCTTGCTGACCAACCCAAAACATCACAATCCTGAGCGATTTACCTATATCGTACACGGCATCTCTCCCCGAGCGGGTAAGACCCTGGGGTGGATTCCGACCCCTGAAGAGCTTCAAAGCGCACACGTTCTTTCGGCTTCATTGATCCACAGGGATCGGGAGAGCTGGATCGTTAGCACTCCTGGGGATCAGGGGTTCATTCTCTCGGTGCCAGATGAGAATATCTTTTGGGTTTCGCCGACAGACCTGGGGATGAGTGTTAGGGATTTTCTTACAGAGCAAAAAACGTTGGGGCTCTTACACCGAGAGAAGAAGATCGTCATTCCACCGGATGAGCTCATTCGAAAAAGCCAAGAATCTCAGCGGATAAATGACCTGCTGTCTCAGAACGAGCTCCTTATCGAAGGAACTAATTCCAGCGGGCGAAAGATCGCGGTAGCAGGAGTGTTCTTGAAGGAAGAAAACGGGCAGCCTGCATCTTTCGAAATCCAAGCGATTCGCAGCAAGATTGCTGCGTGGGCCAAGAAACACCGTTTACCCGTTGTATTCATCCAGCGCCCAACCAAACCGCAGCCCGCCGGGGCGGAGGAGGTGGGGCAAGCAATTGCGCAAGTCATGAGGTGGGATGAGACCATTCGGGCGGGAACGCTCTCTCAAGAGCAGTTCCGGAAAGAGGCCAGGACTTTTGCTCAACAGCCGCTTTTCAATCAATCGCTGCCCTCGCTAACCGGGGACCTGGTTCTTCGGTTCAAGCTTCTGCAGGATATGCAGGATTTCTTTGGTCTTTCCAAGGGTGAGTGGGGTTCGCCGTTTTTTCATCTTGCTCTTGATGGTTTTCTTAAAGACCTCGCACTCTTAAATCTTCAGCAGATACAGGGAACGCGTCAAGTAGAAGATCTGGATACGCTCAGGGATGAGTTGGCTTCTACTCAATGGGATCGACTCCTGCGCCTTCTACAGATTCGCTGGGAGCTCTACGAGCCACATGGCCCCGCGCCATCTGTTCATGCAAGACAGACTTCCGCCGGTTATTATTTCCCGACGGATCTGCTTGCCTCCGCTCTTTTTCTCCAACGGGCAGGTCTTCAATGGGGCGACAACCTCCTTGATCTGGGATCGGGGTCGGGGCACGTCCTCCTGGCAGGTGCTTCGGTGTTGGGCCTGAAGACATACGGTTTTGAGGTGGACCCAGAGCTTCTGCGGGAGAATGCCCTCTGGATTCAGAAGGCGCAGGAGAACCGACTGATTCGTCCCGGTCAGGTTCAGGTCTCTCCGGAAAATTTTCTCACGGCCCCGTGGCCCGCAGTTAACGCGATCTACCACTTCCCCCAGCCGGGCGAAGGCGGGATGTCCCAAGGAGATCTCAAGAAATTCGAAGAGCGGATTCTCCAGTACGGAACGGAACATCCCCTTATCCGCCTGATCCTGGTGGGAAGAGAGCAGGACCCACTACTCGCCGCCTCCTTTCCAAGGTTGCTGAAGAAATGGAATGCCCAATGGGACCCAGAGCTCGGGATCGTTATCCTAACACCACCCATCGTCCCCGCCGCCGGGATGGAGGAGGAAGGATCGTGGTCGAAGATCGAGGGGGCCCTTGAGAAAACGGCCCGGACATTCGCGGAAGATGCCGGCGTCCGAGGCCAGGCGGCTTCCTTGCAGACGAGACTGCGCTCCCTCTCGGGAGATCAGCGGCTCTTTGCCTACCAATGGCTGTGGATCCACTCGTTCCCAAAGAAGGCCGATAGGCTGGAGACCCTCCAGCTTTCGCAGGTGCCTGAAGCCGTGAAGATCCTCAACCGGTTCGGGCAACTGTTGGACGGCGCGCTGGACAACTTTGCAACCTCCCCCAAAGTGCCCGGCACGCAGATCCGGGTCGTCAAAGACCGGAAGATCACCCCCTCCGACCTGCGCAAGCTGGAAAAGATCCTGACCCGAATTCAAACGACGAACCCTCGGCTTTACGCCCGCGTCCTCGAGCAAACGCGGACCCTCGGCCTGTTCAAGATGAAGGTGCTGGAGGCCGGAGTTTTCTCGGGCCCGTTCGGTTTCACGGGGCTGCCCTGGCCCAATCCCTGGAAGCCTCCGTTCGACGACTTAATCGACGAGCTTGCATCGGACCTGGTCTGGGGAAGCGCCCGCCGCGCGTGGAGTTCCAAATACAAAGAGAGCGACCTGGTGCGGGATACCCAATTTGAATTCCCAAAGTGGCTGCGGTCCCAGCACTCCCTGGTTTACTGGCCGAGGCAACAGACGACCGCTTACCGGTATCTCGAGAAGGTGTATCTGGATTTGGCGATCGACTCCTTCGCGTTCCAGCGGGCATGGCGACTGAGAAACCACTCTTCGCACCTGGCGCGGAGGCAAGATCTTCGAGACAACCTGTACGAAACCGCCCAGCGGCTGAACCGCCTCAGATCGCCGGAGGGCCGGGCGGTCTTGACGGAAGCCGGCCGGACTGTTGTCGAACAGTTCCGCCGCAAGCTGCGGAGCCTGGTTTCCCGAACCATGGTCCTCTGGATGGAAGACCTGAAGGACGCGGATGAAGAGACCCGCGCCCTCACGGTCCAGCTGTTGGGCGAGATCGCCATGCCGGGAATTCACGCCATCCTGGACAAAGCGCTGCAGGATGACCAGGATTCGGTCCGTGGGGCTGCCGCCGGAGCCCTGGGCAACACCCCATACCCCAACTCAATCCCCATCCTCCTTAAACTGATGTGGGATCGGAGCCAGGAAGTGCGGGCCGGAGCCGTCCATTCGCTGGTCCGGCTTCAGCCGGCCCTTGCCGATTTGCCCCACCCTCTCGTTCGGGCGATTCTGACCGCGCACCCGGAATGGATGAAAGTATCCCCTCTCCCAGAAGAGCTGCAGCGCCTTCGCAAAGCGGTCGCCTGGCTGCCGCCCGAAGGGGCAAAGATCCCACTAGTCCACGGCGGGGAAAATTACCGGACGCTCAGCGACCCGGTGCTTTTGCCTTCCTGGACCGCCGAAGAGCAGGTACAGGCGGTTTTAAGGCTCCTGCGGGGAAAACAGCTTGGGAAACAGTACATTCATCAACTCACCGTTCAGGGCCGGCTGCCGGATGAATTCAAGTACGCCGCGCTCGCCCTCATCCTCATCAGTCCCTACCTGCAGGACTGGAACGAACCCTTTATGGATGCTCCCTGGGGCAAGGTGGCTCCTCTGGTGCATGACGGCGGTATCACGGAAACCTCGCTCAATTTCCTCTGGAGGGACGTGGAAGGCCGAACCGATTTCCTGCGGCGGGTCGCCGTTGTGTACGGACCGAACCAGCCCGAATTGAAAGCGATGGAGCAGGAGCGGCTTCTTTTGGAAACCAAAGCGTACCAGCGATTGGCGCTGGCCCTCCATGCCGCGCAAGGAACCGCCCCCAAGGCGGAGGAAGTGGAAGGCGGAATCCCACCGGACCTGTACAAAAAACTCGCGGACCATTGGAAGAAGTTCCGCCAGGCGATGGATCAGTATCTCGACGCCTTCAGCGGAGAGATAGAGGGTGAAAAATTTGATCTGACCGGCGCCGTCCGAGTCCGCTGGTTCCTGGACAAGCCGCGCGAGCTGAAAGATTGGCCTGGCCCGCGCCAAGAGGCCGACTGGGATCCGGTCCGGAAGGAGCTCCTCAAGCTCAACCGCTTCATCGAGAAAGACGACCGGGGGCTCTACAATGCGCTTCGCCGGCAGGTGTTCGCCCTGCTGAAAACCACCACCGACGACATCGACCGGGACCTCGGGCTGCTGCCGCCCGCCGCGTCCCCCGCCCCCGCCGCCGGAATGGAGGAAATCGCCGCCCAGGCAAACAGCGGTTCGGCGCGGGTGGTGATCGGGCCTAGCGCCTTCGAGATGGTGCCGGGACTGAGACGCGCGGTGGAGATCCTGCGCCGAGCCGGAATGGAGGAGCGTTTCATCCTGCTGCCGGATCCGAATCTGCCTGATGAAGAACGCCGCTCGCGATTGTTGGACGCGGCGGCCAAGGCCTACGGCGCCGGATCGCTGATCGGATACGCCGCCCAGAGCGACCCGGTGATGGCGGGTTTCGAGGAGCTGCTCAAGCCGGGCAAGGTCTCCCTGGTCCGGCGGAAGCCGATGGAGCTTAAATCTTTCGTCCTTCAGATCCTGGACGATGTGGGGATTTCAGCGGCCGGGTCGGAAGAGGCCGCCGAGGAGATCCTCTCCGCCGCCGGCATCGGGCAAGCCGCCTAAAGATTGCTTTCCGGAGCGCCATAGAGTATACTTGGTTAGAAAGTAAGAATTAGTAAGAAAATAGGGGGTCGCCTCATGACAACTCGCGTTCGAAGCAAAGGACAGATCACCATTCCAGCCGGCGTGCGGACGGCCCTGAAGCTGTCCGAGAACGACTTGCTGTCAATCGCCCGCGTGGGAGACGCTGTCCTGCTCTATCCGCAGCCTTCCGTGTTCGAGTCGGTCGCAAACAAGTTTTCCAAGGAAGCCCGGCGCAAGTCCATCACGCTGGAAACACTCCTTAAAGACCTTCGGCAGCTGCGGCGCAAGACCGGCTGAGGATGGTTGCTCCTCGCCATCGGATCTTCTTCGACACCAGCGTCTGCATTGCCGCGCTGCTTTCCCCCGAAGGGGGAGCGGGGGAATTGCTGCGTCTCGTTGAGGCGGGTGCTTGGTTGATGGTGGTCTCCGAGAAGGTCGTCGTAGAGTCGGACCGGGTGCTGGGCAAACGATTTCCCCATTTGATTCAAGAGAGCCGGAGACTCTGGGAAACCCTGGCTCCGGAAATTGCCGCGGACCCCACACCCAAAGCGGTTGCGCCCTTTCTCAAGCGGCTTCCGCCCGGTGACGCGGCCATCCTGTGCTCGGCCCAGATGGCTCGGGTGTCCGCGTTCGTCACTTGGAACACGCGGGATTTCATGAAACCCGGAATCGAGACGCTGGTTTCCTTCCCGATCGTAATTCCGGGAGACTGCCTGAAGCTGTTCAGGAAGTGGATCGCGCCGTTTCTGGAATAGATTCGTAGTGCCAATGCCAGGGCTCGAAAGCGGAATCGCCGCCGCGCGGATAGGAGAGATGGAAACCGAATTCTTTCGCGCGGGCGTTTAACCAGCCGTACTCTTGAAGCTCCTCGAATTCCCCCGGCCGGTCCTCTCCGTTGATTCCTTCCGGGGTGATGAAGTCGATCGCTTGGAAAACAGGAGATCCGTGCTCGCTGCAGCCGGGCAGAGCCACGTGCCGGTTGGTCTCCCGCACCGAGTAGCCGTGTTTTGGCATGTAGAAGAGGAAGAGGTAGAGCTGATAGGCGGGCGAGCGGTAGCCGGATTCCACGAGCAGGTGCTTGCCCAAATCCTGCTCCATCGCAACCATCATCCGTTCGTAGGCCCCGTAAGCCGCCGCGGGAAGGAACTGCGTGTCGAGCCGCTCGGCCTTGCCGTCGCGAAGGACCATCTGCCGGTCGAGGCGGATGAACCGGGTGTCTTGCGCGGGCGGCGGCAGCCGCCGGCTGGAGCCGCCCACCGCGGCCGGGTTGATCGCGCGGAATTCTTCCAGGAAGGTCTTTTGTTCCGGCGTGAGCAGGGCATACAGCTCCTCAAAGGTGATCAGCGGGGCGGTGCCCTCCGCTTTGCGCCGGTCCACGAAGGGGACGAGCGCCTGCATGGCCGATTGCCGAACGGTTTTCTCCCGGTCATTCAAGCCATCCAGGGAAACCGCGTGAGCCGAAGCCGGAAAACAGAGGGCCGCCCAAACGGAAAGAACAACAGCAGGAAGAAAGCGCATGCCGTCATTATAATGGAGGAATGAGATTGCTTTGGGCGTTTTGCATCCTCGCAATGACGGTCGCGGTTGTTTCGGCGAAGGAACCGGACACCTTCCCTTATGAAGCCAGGGTCGCGGTGCCGGTGGCCGATCTGCGCAGGGAGCCTTCGGAGCCGGGCCCGTCGCGGGACCATGATCCGCTCGAGGAAAGCCAGCTCCTCTTCGGAGACGGGGCCCAAGTGCTCGAGGAAAGAGCCGGCTGGGCGCGGGTGGCGGTTCCGGACCAGCAAGAGTGGACGCACCACCAGCGCTGGGAAGGATACCCCGGCTGGATGCGGCTATCCGACCTGGCGCGCGATGACGGAACGCGAAAACCGACTTCGGCAATCGGCACCGGCACGCAAAGGGAGAGGATTGTTCAAGCGGCGCGGGAATTCATTGGGACCCCCTACTACTGGGGAGGCCGTTCCCGCTACGATCCGAAAGCGAAGAGCCCTCCCCACCGGGGCGTGGACTGCTCCGGCTTGGTCGGCCTGGCGTATCAAGCCAACGGTGCCCAAATCCCGAGGGACGCGCACGAGCAGTGGATGAAGGCGCGGCCGCTCAACCGGGATCAGATCAAGCCGGGAGACCTGGTCTTCTTATCCGACCCGAAGGACCCGCGGAAGATCACGCACGTGATGCTCTACGCCGGCGGCGGCCGCGTGATCGAGGGACCCGGCAGCGGGGAGAAGGTGCGCGAGGCGGACCTGGAAGCGCGCGCGAAGGAGGCGCAGGCGGCCGGGCGTAAGGTTTTCTACGGGACTTTCCTTCCATGAGCCCGCGCGTCGCCGCGGTGGAGCTGCTCCCCCTCAACTTGGCCATGCGGCAACCCTTTGTCACCGCGGCGGGCAGTAAGCGGGAAAGCAGAAACCTTCTCGTCATCGTCCGGCTCGATGACGGTTCGGCCGGCGCCGGCGAGGCCTCCGCTTCGCTTGCCTGGCCCGATCAGACGCAGCAAAGAATGAAAAAAGCGCTGGCTCCGTTCGCGCGGCGCGCGGTCGGAACACCGATCAGGCAATACCGGCGGATGATCCGGGAAACATGGAAGACCGTCCCTGATTTCCCGACGGCCGCGGCGGCGATGGAGTGCGCCCTGCTGGAGGCCTACACCCGCTCACGCGGGATTTCTCTCTGGAACTGGTTCGGCGGAAAGCACCGGTCCGTCACCACGAGTCTCACACTTTCCGCCTGGCCGGCCCACACCGCTGGCTGGGCAGCCCGGCAGGCTGCAAGACAAGGTTTTCGACGTTTGAAAATCAAGCTGACCGGAAGGGATCCGAACGCGGATCTCGAGCGGGTGCTGGCGGTCCACCGCGCGGCGCCCAAGGCAATACTGTGGCTGGACGGCAATCAAGGCTTCACGCCGGATAGGGCGATCCGATTCTGCTCCCAGGTTCGAAAACATTCGCTGCCGGTGGAGCTGTTCGAGCAGCCGGTCCCTCGCGCCGAGTGGCGCAGCTTCCGGAAGATTGAGCGCAAAGGAAAAATCCCGGTGGTCGCGGATGAATCGGCCCGCAGCCTCTCCGATGCCCGGCGGCTCATCCGCCGGCGGGCGGCGTCGGTCATCAACGTGAAGCTGGCCAAGTGTGGGATCTTCGGCGCGCTGGAGATTATCCGGCTGGCGAAGAAAGCGGGTGTTCAGCTGATGATCGGCTGCATGGCGGAGTCGGCGGCCGGTCTCTGGCCCAGCGTGGCGCTGGCCTGCGGCACCGGCGCCTTCCATTACGTGGACCTGGATTCCCACCTGCTGGTAGTTTCCCCGCCCGGCCCGATTTCTTTTAAAACCCGAGGCGACCGGCTCTCTCCCCTGTGAAAATCCCGGTCCCTTTCTGGTGTTATTTTCTCCCGATGTTGGCCGGCACGTTCGGGCTGATTCCGCGGAGTCATCCTCTCTACGCGTTTCTTTCCGCCCAGCTTCTGCCGGTCTGCCTTGTCCTCCTGTTGATCGGCACCGACCTCCGGGCGGTAGCCCGGATGGGGAAATCGGCCTTGGGCTTAATGCTGGCCGGCTCGGCCGGAACGGTGCTGGGCGGGATCGTCAGCTACCGGCTGTATCACCGCTGGCTCCCGCCCGAGACCTGGGGCGGGATCGGCGCGCTCACCGCCAGCTGGACCGGCGGCTCCGCCAACATGATCGCCGTCAAGGAGGCGCTCAACCTGCCGGACGGGATCATCGGCCCGTTGATCATCGTGGATGCGGCGGTGGCGTACAGCTGGATGGCGCTGCTCATCTGGAGCTCGAGCTGGCAAGAAAGATGGGACACTTGGGTGGGGAAAGCTCCGGCGGCGGGGATGCCCGGCGGAGCACGTCGCGAGGCCGAAGCGGGCATGGCTCCTGCTTCCTCGGAGGTTTTGTCCGGCAAAGCGGGAGAGCGAGGCCGAGCGCCGAGCGCAGCGATTCCTCGCTGGGGAATCGCAAGCGGTGCGAAGCCGGACGACCCGCCGCCGGGGCGATTACCCATCGCAGTAGGGCTGGCAATCGTCCTCTCTATCGCGGCGCAGTGGGCAGCGGGACGGTTGCCGGCGATGGGGTCGGCCTTCAGTGCATCCACGTGGGCTGTGGTCATCGTGACGACCGCCGCGCTGCTGCTCTCACTGACGCCGGCGCGGAAACTGGAAGAGTCCGGCGCTTCAAAAATCGGTACCGTGGCACTCTACGTGCTGCTGGCCTCAATCGGCGCTCGGGCCGACCTGCGGTCTATCCTCCACACGCCGGTTTTCCTGGCGCTGGGGGCCACCTGGATTCTGATCCACGGGGTGGTGCTGCTGCTGGGGGGTTACCTCTTGAAAGCGCCGCTGGGATTGATCGCCACCGCTTCGCAGGCCAACATCGGCGGCACGGTCTCCGCGCCGATCGTGGGGGCCACCTTCTCGCCGCAACTGGCAAGCGTGGGGCTGCTCATGGCGATTTTTGGCAACTTGACCGGCACTTATATCGGCCTGGCCACCGCTTTGATGGTACGCATACTCGTGTAGAAGTATTGTAGACCGGAAGCGGGAATAAGGAGGGCTTCAGCCATGGGCCACATCTGGCGGTTCAGAATCGCTCTAACCTTGAAAGCGTTCTGAGCATCCGCTAGAATAAGTCTTCCTTTTCTTCCGCATGAAACACACTTTCTTACTCACAGCAGTATTGGTCCTGACAGGCACTCTGGCCTGGGCCGAGCCGGCGCCCGACCTGGAAGCCGGAAAGCAGGCGTACATGGACAATTGCGCCCGCTGCCATGGCCCCGCCGGCGCGGGAGACGGCCGGGATTCCGCGCGCATGTTCCCCCGCCCTCGGAAGCTGTCCGAGGGAGTCTTTAAGTTCCGGACCACCGCCAGCGGCACGCCGCCCACCGATGAAGACTTGTTCACTACCCTCTCCAATGGCCTGCCCGGCAGCCGAATGCCGGACTTCCAGCGCCTGCCGGAGGAGACCCGCCGGCAGCTCGTCCAATACGTGAAGAGCCTCTCCGCCGCTTTCAAAGAGCAGCCGGTTCCGCTGAAGTTCGGCACCGATCCGGGGCCGCAAAAGGCCAATCTAGGGAAAGGCAAGCAGCTTTACACTCAGCTCGGCTGTAACGCCTGCCACGGAAACCTCGGCCGGGGCAACGGCCCCTCGGCCGCCACGCTGGTGGACCAATGGAACAACCCGATCCGGCCGGCGGACCTCACGCAAGGCTGGAACTACCGCAGTGGTTCCTCGCCGAAAGATATCTTGATCCGGCTGATGACCGGCATTGACGGGACGCCGATGCCCTCCTACGCGGAGGCCGTGAAGCCGGAAGAGGTGTGGGACCTGGCCTACTACGTGCAGTCGATTCAGGTGGAGCCTCGCTGGAGCAACAAAGTGGAAGCGGTGAAGGAAACTTTGGGATGGGAGAAGGCCCCGCGGACCGACTTGAGGCTTAGCGGCAATTTCTACAAGGACGGGCAGCTCTTGCCGGTCACCGCTCGCGCAATCTCGGTGCAGGCGCTGTATAATGAGAAAGAAATCCTCTTCCGCCTTTCCTGGAACGATCCCAGCGAAAATAAGCAGGCCCCGGCGGATGCCGTGACGGTCGCTCTCCTGCAGGATCCAAAGATGAAGTGGCGGGCGGGCTCGCTGCGGGTTTGGCCGTCGGCGAACAATCCGGCGCCGGAGATCACGCGGTGGTCGGCGGAAGAGGCGGCATCCGGATCTTATCAAGATGGGGAATGGGTCGTTTTGGTGAAGCGCCCCCTGCCGGCGGAGAAAACGGCAGGCTTTGGAGTGATGGTCTGGGACGGCGGGAACTCGGAGCAGGGCCGGCATCGTTCGAATTCAAATTGGGTAGAGCTGATTCTAAAGTAAACAAGAGTACCGGGTACAATGTACCCGGTACTCTTGTTCAAGGAGGAAATGATGAAGCGCGGATTGAAGTTTGGATGTCTCTCGGTGATGGTTTTGGCGTTGGTCGCGGCGGGCAACAGACCGCAGGAAGCGGCGGCGGCCGGTGGGACCGTGATTTCCGGCAGCGTCTCCGTGACCGGGAACGTCCCGGCCCCGGCGAAGATCAAGATGGCGGCCGACCCGGCCTGCGCGCAGGCCCATCCCGATGCCGTGATGGCTCAGGACATTGTGGCGAGCGGCGGCAAGCTGCGGTGGGTGCTGGTCTATGTTAAGGAAGGCCTCACCGGCAGTTTCCCCGCCCCGGCCGAGCCGGTCGTGATCAACCAGACCGGCTGCATGTACGAGCCGCACGTCTTCGGGATCCAGGTCGGCCAGAAACTGGAGATCGTCAACTCCGACTCCACGCTCCACAACATCAACTGCCAGGCGAATACGAACAAGAAGTTCAACATCGCCCAACCGGTCAAGGGGATGAAGACGACGAAGACGTTCGACCAGCCGGAGCTGGGCGTCCCCTTCAAGTGCAACGTGCATCCCTGGATGTCGGCGCGCGCCGGGGTGTTCAGCCATCCCTTCTTCGCGGTGACCGACGCGAGCGGGGCTTTCTCCATCAAGGGACTGCCTGCCGGCACCTACACGATCGAGGCCTGGCAGGAGAAGCTGGGCGCGCAATCGCAGAAGGTGACCGTGGCGGACGGGGAAACCAAAGAGATCTCTTTCTCGTTCGCGGCCAAGTAGGCGCTCCAAGCGCATGCTCCTGCCGGAAAGCGCATCCACTTACGGGCCGAAGGTTGACCAGCTTTTCTGGATCATCCTGTGGATCACCGGGTTTTTCTTCTTCGTCGTCCAGGGCTGCCTTCTCCTGTTCGTCCTGAAGTACCGGAACCGGCCCGGGCAGAAGGCGGCGTACGTCCACGGCAACAACTGGGTCGAGATCGTCTGGACGGTGATCCCGGCACTCATCCTGCTGGCGCTGACCATCGCGAGCCAGAAAGTCTGGGCCGAAATCCGGTACCCCAAGTACGCGCCGCTGGCCTCCTTCCAGGTGGAGATCCTCGCCGAGCAGTTCGCCTGGAACATCCGTTACCCCGGCCCGGACGGCCAGTTCGGCACCGCCGACGACATCTCGACGATCAACCAGATGCATCTTCCGGTGGGGATGCCCGTGCAGATCAACATCCGCTCCAAAGACGTCATCCACAGCTTTTTCGTTCCGGAGTTCCGGGTCAAGCAGGACGCGGTGCCGGGGCTGCCGACGCGCGTCTGGGTGGAGGCCACCCGCCCCGGGCAGTTCGAGATCCGCTGCGCGGAGCTGTGCGGGCTGGGGCATTACCGCATGAGAGGGTTAGTGACCACCGAGCCGATCGCTGATTTCCAGGCCTGGCTCACGGAGACCAAAGCTAATGAGTAAAATCTTCTCGACCGATCACAAGGTGATCGGCATCCAGTTCTTGATCACTTCCCTGCTGTTCATGGTGTTCGGCGGGGGGCTCGCCATGCTGGTCCGCTGGCAGCTCGGCTGGCCGGGCCACGCGCTGCCGTTCATGGAAAGAATAGCGCCCTCCGGGATGCCGGGCGGCGTGATGCTACCGGAATATTACAACATGCTCTTCACTATGCACGGTTCGGTGATGATCTTCTTCGGGATCATTCCCCTGTTGTCCGGCGCTTTTGGAAATTACCTCATCCCGCTTAAAGTCGGGGCGCCGGACATGGCCTTTCCGAGGTTGAACGCCCTTTCCTACTGGATGTTCCCCCCCGCGGCCGCCATCGTGCTCTCCGGATTCTTCCTGGAGGGGGGCGCCGCGGCGGCCGGATGGACCGCCTACCCGCCCCTCTCCGGCCTAAAGGAGACCATGGGAATCGGGCAGACGATGTGGACGGCCGGCATCCTTGTGCTGGGCTTCTCCAACATTTTTGGCGCCGTCAACTACATCACCACCATCATCAATCATCGGGCCCCCGGCATGACCTTCCATCGGCTGCCGATCTCCATCTGGGCGCTGTTCACCACCGCGGTGCTGACGCTGCTGGCGACGCCGGTGTTGGCGTCGGCGCTCATCCTGCTCTTGCTGGACCGGACGATCGGCACCAGCTTCTTCCTGCCGGCCGGCCTGATTGTGGACGGGACCACACTGGCGCACGCGGGCGGACAGGTACTGCTTTGGCAGCACCTGTTCTGGTTCTACTCCCATCCGGCGGTCTACATCATGATCCTGCCGGCGATGGGATTCGTCTCCGACATCCTGCCGACCTTCTCCCGCAAGCCGATCTTTGGCTATCACGCGATCGCCTATTCCGCTGTCGCGATCGGCGCGGTCGGTTTCTTGGTCTGGGCGCACCACATGTTCCAGGCCGGGATGAACCCCATGCTGGGGACCAGTTTCATGATCGCCACCATGGTGGTGGCGGTGCCGACCGGGGTCAAAATCTTCAGCTGGCTGGGCACCCTCTGGCGCGGCTCGATCCGGCTGAAGACCCCGATGCTCCACGCGCTTGGTTTCATCTCGATGTTCCTGATCGGGGGACTGACCGGCATCTTCCTGGCCTCCACCCCGGTGGACATGTACATGCACGACACCTACTTCGTGGTCGGCCACCTGCACTACGTGCTGTTCGGCGGTTCTCTGTTCGGCGCCTTCGCCGGGATCACCTTCTGGTATCCGAAGATGTTCGGCCGGATGCTGAACGACCGGCTGGGCAAGGTCCATTTCTGGCTGACCTTCGTCCTGTTCAACGCGGTGATGTTCCCGATGTTCGTGCTGGGGCTGGGCGGGATGCCGCGCCGGATCTACGACTACACGCAGTACGCGGGGTTGGTCCATTTCACCGGCCTCAACCGCATGATGAGCCTGGCGGCGTTCACTCTCATGACGAGCCAGTTCCTGTTCGCATTCAACTTTTTCTGGAGCATGTTCCGCGGCAAGAAGGCGGGCGATAACCCCTGGGAAGCCACCACGCTGGAATGGACCGTCCCCTCCCCGCCCCCGCATGGGAACTTTGCCGGGCCGGTCACGGTCCACTGCGGGCCGTACGAATATTCGGTGCCGGGCGCCAAGCGGGACTGGACGATGCAGACGGAAAAATCCCAGGGCAAAGCACACTGATGCGCGCGCTGCAGCGGTTCGCACAGATCGTCGCCGCGGCTGGCTTCCTGCTGGTAATCGCGGGTGGGCTCGTCACCTCCACCGGGTCTGGGCTCGCGGTGCCGGACTGGCCCCTCTCCTACGGGACGCTCTTCCCCCCGATGGTCGGCGGGATCCGGTTCGAGCACGGCCACCGGATGGTCGCCGCCACCGTGGGGCTGCTCACGCTGGCGTTGACAATCTGGGTGCTGGCGGCCGAGTCGCGGCGATGGGTACGCTGGTTGGCCATCTCCGCCTTCGGCATGGTGGTGCTGCAGGGGCTGCTGGGCGGGCTGACTGTTTTGCTGCAGCTCCCGCCGCAGGTTTCCATCGCTCATGCTTGCCTGGGACAGCTCTTCTTTTCCACCTTGACCGTGCTGGCAACGGTCCTCTCTCCGATCTGGCAGGCGACTGCTGTCGCGCATCCTTCCGATCAGGCGCCGGACCTCTGCCGGCTTTCGTTCCTCGCGACTGCGGTGGTCTTCGGGCAGCTGGCACTCGGGGCGGCGCTGCGGCACATCGGCTGGCTGCCGGCCCTGGTGGCCGCGCATCTGGCCGGGGCGGCGGCCGTCCTTGCGCTCGTCGGGAAAACGGCCGGCTCCACGCTGACACGCTACCGCTCTGTTCCTCTCTTCCGCCGGCCGGCCCGGACACTGATGTGGCTGCTGCTGGCGCAGGTTCTGCTGGGCGTCTTCACGCTGACCTCGGGCCAATCCGTGGCGCTGGCCACCGCCCACGTGGCGGTGGGGGCCCTGCTGCTGGCCGGCTGTTCGGTGCTCTCCGTTTCGATCTATTATTTTCTGGCCGACCCCGTCCACCCGACCGATCTCACCCGCCGGCCGCTCAAGATTTACCTGGAGCTGACCAAACCGCGTTTGACCTTCCTCGCGGTCGTCACGACGCTCGGCGGCTTCCTGCTGGGGAGCTGGCATCCGCTCAGCATCGGTAAACTCGTTGCCGTGCTCTTGGGGACCGCCGCTGTCGGCGCGGGCGCGGGAACACTGAACCAAGTTCTCGAGCGGGAGGCGGACGGACGGATGAGCCGCACGCGGGGCCGCCCGCTGCCGTCCGGACGGCTGGATCCGGATTCGGCGCTGGCGTTCGGCGTCGCCTGCTCGGTGATCGGGTTAGGGATCTTAGCTTTCGGAACCAACGGGCTCGCCGCCAGCCTCGCGGCAGTTACCCTGATCAGCTATCTCTTCATCTATACTCCGCTCAAGTCCCGCACGGCTCTCTGCACCCTGGTGGGTGCCATCCCCGGAGCGATCCCCCCGATCATCGGATGGGCGGCGGCACGCGGCCGGCTGGGGATCGAAGCCTGGCTGCTCTTCTTCATCCTCTTCTTGTGGCAGCTTCCCCATTTCCTGGCGATCGCCTGGACATGGCGGGAGGATTACGCGCGGGCGGGTTTCAAGATGCTGCCGGTGCTGGACCCGGAGGGTCACTCCACCGGCCGGCAGATCGTCCTCTATTGCCTGGCGCTCATCCCGGTGAGTCTGTTGCCCGCCGCGATGGGCTCCTTCGGCTGGATCTATTTCCTGGCCGCGCTGATCAGCGGACTGGCGTTCCTTGGATGCGGACTGGCGACGGCCCGGACCCGGACGGGGGCCTCGGCGCGCAGGCTTTTTTTCGCCTCGATCCTGTACCTGCCGTTCCTCTTAACCACGATGACCTTAGATAGGATGGTGCTATGACACACGCGGCAGAAACAACTTGCACCGGAATTCCGTCGCCCAAGCTGGGGATGTGGCTTTTTCTCGCCTCGGAGGTCATGTTCTTCACCGGCCTGCTCGGGGCTTACATCGTGCTGCGGGCGGGACTGCCCACCTGGCCCCATCCCGGCGAGGAGCTCAAGATCCCCCTCGCCGCGCTGAACACCTTCATCTTGCTCTCGAGCTCGATGACAATGGCCCTTTCCGTCGCCGCGGTCCACCACGCGGACCGGGCGAAGGCGCAACTCTTCCTGATGCTGACGATCGGGCTCGGGACCGCGTTCCTCGGCGTGAAGGGGTATGAGTACTCGCTCAAATTCGCGCACGGGCATTTTCCCGGCACCGGAATCTTCTGGGACTGCTACTTCACGCTGACCGGCCTGCACGGCTTGCACGTGCTGGCTGGGATCATCGCCAACTTCTGGGTGCTGTCGCTTACCTTCCGTCCGGATTTTCTGAAACAGCGCGGGCACCTGGTGGAGATCTCCGGGCTCTACTGGCACTTTGTGGATGTGGTCTGGATCTTCCTGTTCCCATTGGTATACTTGATCTGATGGAAGCCCAAGCGCAGCCGACGTACGGGAAATACCTGATCATCTGGATCTGGCTGATCACCCTCTTGGCGGCCGGGACCTTCATCTCCACGCTGCCGATCAGCAAGACCGAGGCGGTCTTGCTGATCTTGGGGATCTCGCTCATTAAGACTGCCCTGGTCGCGCTGTTCTACATGCATCTGAAGTTCGAACGGTCCGTTCCCCTCTGGGCGGTCGTCGTCTTCCCTTTCTTCCTGGTCGGCTCGGCCGTGCTGCTGGTTTTCAGCAGCCGCTTGTTTTCGTAAAAACCCCGCGTCTCCGGAGTCGTCATGAAACAAAAGTTCCTCTGGGCAATTCTTTTCTCGGCCATCGCGGCCGTTTTTGCTGCAGCGTTCGTGCTTCGACAAGCTCCGCACGAACAGGCGGCTCCCGGGACACCGCTCATCCTGCCCGCCCCCTCCTTCACGCTGACCGATCAGGCCGGACGCAGTTTCGACAGTACCTCCATGAGGGACAAGATCTGGATCGCCGATTTCATCTTCACTTCATGCGCCGGCTCCTGCCCGCGCATGAGTGAGAAGATGGCCCTCCTCCAGAAACGGCTGCCGGTCGCGGTCCAGCTCATCTCGATCACGGTCGATCCCCGGCGGGACACGCCGGCCGTCCTGGCGGAATATGCTCGGCGGTACAGCGCGCAGCAGGGCCGGTGGCATTTCCTGACCGGGCCGGCGGAGAACATCGAGAAAATTGTCCAGCAGGGTTTCCTCCTGAGCATCGCGGAGGGCGGCAGCCCCGAGGAGCCGGTCACTCACAGCGTCCGGTTCGTGCTGGTGGACCGCGAGGGCCTCATCCGCGGCTACTACGATTCCACCGAGCCGTCACAGTTTGAACAGCTCATCCGGGATGCCGGCACTCTCTAGAATCCTTCCGGCGATCAACGCGTCGCTGAACGCCTCCTCAGCAGTTCTGCTGACAGCCGGTTTCCTGTTCATCCGCCGTAAAAACATCGCGGCCCATCAGGCCTGCATGACCGCCGCCTTCTGGGTATCGGCCCTCTTCCTGACCACCTACCTGACGCACCACGCGCTGCATGGCTCCACCCGGTTCACCGGTTCCGGCGCAGCGCGGACAATTTACTTCGCTATCCTAATCTCCCACACGGTGCTGGCCGTGATCATCCTCCCGCTGGTGCTGCGCACGATCTTCCTGGCCCGGCGGTGCCGCATCGCCGAGCACCGCCGGCTGGCTCGCTGGACGCTGCCGCTCTGGCTGTACGTCTCCGTGACCGGCGTGGTAGTCTACTGGATGCTGTACCGAATGACATGGAACTGATGCCAAAAACAAAAGCCGCGGGTCCTGCCACCTGCGGGTACTCCCTCCGTCCTCGCTTACGCTCCGGGCGGCGGGTCCTCCCTCCGGCGTCACCCGCGGCTTTTCTCCTCATGTTCCTTCTCCTTCTGTTATTCGCGGGGGGGGCGGCGGCTTGCCCGGCCTGCGAGAGCGCCATCTCCTCCCAAGAAACACCGGGGGGCTCCGCCAAGCTGGTCCGGGGCTTCGCCCGCTCCATCTACGTCTTGATGGCGGCGCCGTACATTCTTTTCGGCGGCGTCACCTTCGCCATCGTCCGCGCCGCCCACCGCGCTAAGAAGTGAGACTCCATCAGCTCTACCGCTCCGGGAAACCGGAGATCTCCATAGAGCTTTTCCCGCCGAAGACCCCGGAGGGGGTGGAGAAGCTGTTTGAGACGGTGGAACAGCTCCAGCGCCTCCATCCGGTCTACTTCTCAATGACCTACGGAGCGGGCGGCAGCACCCGGAACCTCACCATCGAGCTGTGCGACCGGCTGAAGAACCGGACGAAGGTAGAGACCACTTGCCACCTCAACATCATCGGCCAGTCCAAGGCCGACACGCGGGAGAACCTCCGCCGGATAAAAGAGGCCGGCCTCTACAACCTGCTGGCGCTCCGCGGCGACCCGCCGAGGGACCAGCCGGACTTCAAGCCCCATCCGGACGGCTTCCATTCCTCCGTTGAGCTCATTGAGGAGGCTCACAAGGACCCCTGGTTCTCCATCGCGGTCACCGGCTTTCCCGAGGTTCACCCCGAGGCAAAAAACCGCGCTGCGGACATCGCGTACCTGAAGCGCAAGATCGATGCGGGCGGCTGTGTCATCATCACCCAATTCTTCCTCGACAATTCCACTTACTTCGAATTCATGGAACTGGTGAAGAAGGCCGGCATCACCGCGCCCGTGGTCCCCGGCATCCTGCCGATCCTGTCGGTCGCCCAACTGCGCCGGTTCGCGGCCCTCTGCGGTTCCACCATCCCGCCGGCGATCGAGAAAGATCTCTCGAAGTACGAGAGCGACGACGAGGGAGCGACGAAATACGGGATCGAGCTGGCCACCCGGATGTGCCGGGAGCTGTTGAAGGGCGGCGTCCCCGGCCTGCACTTCTACGCCCTCAACCGCTCCCGCTCCACCGAAAACATCCTCTCCAACCTGTCACTGGTATAATTGAGAATCGGAGGAGGGACCTGCCATGAGCCCGATTAAGGATCGATCGGAAAAGACAGTTCGCCGCTACGTTGAGGAATTTGTCCGGAACTGCCGCGCGGCGGGAATTCTCCGGGAGCATCTGGACAAGATCGGGATCGGGCTCTTCCCTCTCGTGGATCACATCACCGTCCGGACGCTGGATGTGGACCGGCGGGCAAAGGAGTTCATCCGGCTCGGATTTAAGTGGGACAAGAGCGTGGGCGTGAAGGGCCTCCTGGAGTATGACGATTGGTGGGCCAAGGTCTACCGCAAGCCGGGCCTCCCCGCCGTCTTCATTGACCAGGCCTTCAAAGGCCCGCGCGGGAACACCTCGGTGATCCCGCCCTGGGTGCGCCGGTTCTCCGACCGGGCCCTGCATCACATCGCGGTCCGCGTCGAGGAGATCGAGAAGGCGGTCTCCACCATGAAGAAGAAAGGGATCCGTTTCGCCGGCCCGATTGTGGGCGGGCGCGGGACCGACCTGCGCCAGGTTTTCACAGCCGCCGACGTGAAGCGCGGCCATCCCTTTACCGTGGTGGAGATCATCGAGAGGCATCGCGGCTACGCCGGCTTTTCGCCCCCCTCCGCCGACGCCCTCATGAAATCCTCGGTCGTGACGGCGCGATAAGCGCCCTCTTCCCGTGACGCAGCTCGATCCGTATCTCCAGGATGCTTCCCACTTCCAAGGCAAGGCGGAGCGGCTTCTTCTGCCGATCTCCGAGCAGGAAATCTCCCCGATTCTTCGGGAAGCCCAGCAGAGTAAGACACCGGTCACCATCGCCGGCGCCGGCACCGGCCTGACCGGATCCCGCGTCCCGCAAGGCGGAGTCGTCCTCTCCACCGAAAAGCTCAACAGGATCCTGGAGTTCGAATGGGACGTCTCCCACGCTCAGGGGTCCGTGCGAGTTCAGCCGGCCGTCACCTTGAAGGAGTTGGAGACCCTCCTGGACCCGAAAGGTCTTTTCTACCCGCCGGACCCCGGCGAGAAGGCCGCCTCCCTCGGAGGGACCGTCGCCACCAACGCCTCCGGTCCACGATCACTGAAGTACGGGCCGACCCGCCGGTATGTCCAGCGGCTGCGCGTCGTCCTGCCGACCGGCGATCTGCTGGAGATCAAGCGGGGAAGGGTTCTGGAGCGGGGCGGTTTCCTGGAAGTCCCCTTGCCCAACGGGAAAAGCATGCCGGTCCCTGTGCCGACCTACCGTTCTCCAAAAACAAAAAACGCGGCCGGTTACTTCGCCCAGCCGGGCATGGACTTGGTGGACCTGTTCGTCGGATCGGAAGGGACGCTGGGCGTCATCACCGAGATTGAGCTCCAGATCCTGAAGAAACCGGATTCCCTCTTGAGCGGACTCCTCTTTTTCAACTCGGAGCAGGAGATCTTCGCCTTCGCGACGGAGGCGAAACGCCTGCTCCATCCCCGCACGCTGGAGTTCTTCGACTCCCGGTCCCTTCAACTGCTCTCGGAGAAACATTCCGATATCCCGGAGCACGCGGCCGCGGCGCTCCTCTTTGAGGAGGAATGCCGCAAAGGAGAGGAGGAGACGCTGCTGCAGAGCTGGACCCGCGCGGCCGAGAAAGCCAAGGCCCGCTCCTCCGACTGCTGGTTCTCCCATCATCCCGGAGACCACGCCGTGTTCCGGAAGTACCGGTATGACCTGCCGGTGCTGGTGAACGAGCGGGTAGCGGCGAACGGCCTGCGCAAGCTCGGGACCGATTTCGCGGTGCCGGAGGAATCCGGCAAGACCCTCTTTGATTTTTACCTGACTCAACTGCCCGTTTCGGGAGTCCAGTACGCCATCTGGGGACATCTCGGCGACCACCACCTGCATGTTAACCTGTTGCCGAAATCGGCGGCGGAGTTTGACTTCGCCAAGGAACTCTACGGCCTGCTCGCGCGCAAGGCGCTGGATTTGGGGGGGACGATCTCGGCGGAGCACGGCATCGGGAAGGTCCGTATTCCCTACCTGGAATGGATGGTCGGCAAGAAGGGGCTGCTGGAGATGGCGCGCGTGAAGAAGGCGCTGGACCCGGCCGGCATCCTGAACCGCGGCAACCTGTTCCCTCCGGAGCTTCTGCAGGAAGTCTAGTGGCCCGAATGAAACCCTTCAATCTCTTTCAATTCCATCCGGCTTTCCGATCCTGCCCTTCCTGCCGGCGGCCGATCGTAACCGCGACCCTCGTCACCAAGGCCAGCATGAGCGGCCCGCTGCAGAGGATGGGGGTGACTTGCTACTGCGTCAGCTGCAACCGCCGCTACCGGGCCACGAGCCGCCTGCCCTACGCCGCCGTCGCCGGGCTGGGCCCGCTCGGCCGTTGGATTTGGTGGCAGACGGCTTCTTTCGAACTCACCCTCCGCCCCGAAGAATAACAGGCTGCAGGCTTCGGCCGCCTACTTCGCCCCGCTCGGGCGGGGGTTCACTCGCACTCCCTCCTCCACTGAGGAGCTTCGGTGTTCGCGAGGGAGAGGCCGGACCGGGCACATCCGCAGGCCGCGTGGGCACGGTTCCCGCCGGAGCGGCCTTGTTCACTTCTTTTCCGATCCGAGCGGGAGAGCGCGGCCGAGGATTGAGCGAAGGCCGACACGCTGGGGCGGCCGAGCGATGCCCGGCCGGACCTCACCGGAACGGGAGAGGGCACGGCCGGAGGATTAGACGGAAGAGAGGAAGCGAGCGATTGCAGCGGGGTTGGGCGCGATGATGCCGGCCTCGGTGATGAAGCCGGTGATGAGGTCGGACGGGGTCACATCAAACGCGGGGTTGCGGACCTTGACGCCCGGCGTCGCCACGCGAACCGAAACCTTCTCACCGTTGTGCAGGCTCCCCTCGGCGTGCGATACCTCGGTCTCGTCCCTTTCCTCGATCGGGATCCGGTCGCCCGAGGGGCAATCGGCATCGAACGTGGGAGAAGGGGCCGCCACGTAGAACGGGATCTTGTGCGCCCTGGCCAGCACCGCCAGCGTGTAGGTTCCGATCTTGTTGGCCGTGTCGCCGTTGGCGGCGATCCGGTCGGCTCCCACGATCACCAGCCCGATCTCCCCCTTGAGCATGGTGGAGCCGACCGCAGTATCAGCGATGAGCGCGTGGGGGACGCCGGCTTGGCCGAGCTCCCAAGTGGTCAGCTTCGCCCCCTGCCCGCGCGGCCGGGTCTCGGTGGCGATCACGAAAACTGTTTTGCCCTGTTCGTGCGCCATGAAGATCGGGGCCAGCGCCGTCCCTAAACCGGTGCAGGCGAGCCAGCCGGCGTTGCAGTGGGTGAGGACCGCCTTCCCCTGGGGGATGAGAGAGACCCCCGCCCGGCCGATCCGCTCCGACATCGAAACGTTCTCGTCGTAGAACGCCTGCGCTTCGGAGACCGCACGGTGCCGGGCCGCGGCGATTTCTTTTTCTCGCCGCATAGAGGAAAATACTTTTCCGACCGCGTGCGAAAGGTTTTTCGCCGTCGGGCGAGCGGCGCTGATCTCCTGCGCGGCCCGTTCCATCTCCTGCCAGAACCGAGAGTCCGGAGCCGCCAGAGCCGCCTGCGCCACCGCGAAACCGCCCGTCACACCGATGGTCCCGGCGCCCCGCAGCGCCATCTCCCGGATCGCCTGGATGGTCTTGGGATAAGAATCCAGCCGAAGGATCTTCACCTGATGGGGAAGCTCCCTCTGGTCGATCATGCAGACCCAAGACCCCTCCATCCAGACCGGCTGGCGGTCCTTCAATCGCTCTTCGCTACTCGGATTCACTGTACTTCTCCTTCAGAGATTGCACCACGGAGAGATCGGCCAGCGTGGTGGTGTCTCCCATCGCCTTACCTTCGGCGATATCCCGCAGCAGGCGCCTCATGATCTTGCCCGACCGGGTCTTAGGTAATTCTGCCGTGAAGATGATCTCGTCCGGCCGGGCGATCGAGCCGATCTTTTTCACCACGTGGGCCTTGAGCTCATCCGAAAGAGCCGGTGTGGATTGGACGTTCCCTTTGAGAGTCACGAAAGCGACGATGGAGTGCTCCTTGAGATCGTGCGGCTTGCCGATCGCCGCCGCTTCCGCGACCGATGGGTGGTCCACCAGCGCCGACTCGATCTCCATTGTCGAGAGCCGGTGACCGCTCACCTTCAGCACATCGTCCACTCGGCCGAGCAGCCAGAAATAGCCCTGGGCGTCCCGCCGGCAGCCGTCCCCCGCGAAGTAGAGGCCTGGGAAACGGTCCCAGTATTGCGCCTGGTACCGCTCCGGGTCGCCGTAGATCCCCCGCAGCATGCCCGGCCAGGGGGAGCGAATCACGAGATACCCGGCCTCTGCGCTCTTTCCCTGATCGTCCACCACGTCCGCCTCGATGCCGGGAAACGGCCGCGTGGCCGACCCCGGTTTGAGGTCCGTGAGGCCCGGCAAGGGGGAGATCATGATATGCCCTGTCTCCGTCTGCCACCAGGTATCCACGATCGGGCAGCGGCCGCCCCCGATCACCCGGTGATACCAGACCCACGCCTCCGGGTTGATCGGCTCCCCGACGGAGCCGAGCAGGCGCAGCGAGGTGAGATCGTGCTTGCGCGGAAAATCTTCACCCCATTTCATGAAGGCACGGATCGCGGTGGGGGCGGTGTAGAAGATGCTCACCCGGTATTTCCGGACGATCTCCCAGAAGCGGTCCTTGCCCGGATGATCCGGCGCCCCCTCGTACATGAGGGTCGTCGCCCCGTTGAGCAATGGGCCGTAGACCACGTAAGAGTGGCCGGTCACCCAGCCGATGTCGGCCGTGCAATTGTGGACCGCCATGTTACTCAACACGTAGGAATGCTTGTCCGTCTCTATGTTATGAACGTCCCCTTCGTAGGGCACCCGTTCAATCGACCGGATGGGTAACCACAGATAGTTCGTTGAGCATTTCCCGCGTCGGCGAGTCCCGCTGCGTTTCTTTATAAATGGATGTGGTACACCTAAGATTTCGGATAAGCTTTGCAGAGACCTCCCGCCAACCTTTAAGCAATAACAGTCATTCCGCGCAAAGATACTCCTTTGCCCAATCCGACTAGGTCCGATCTTTTCCTTCTTGCGACAGCTGATGGAACTAAACAGGCCCAGCTTGGTCAAGATCATCCGGATTTGATATGCGAGTACTTCGGACGTAGTATGAAATCTAAAAGCATCCCGATCGGTATTACCATCCCCGCGCCAAAACCCCTTAAGCCACTCCTTTAGTTTCGCATCCGGTAAATACAACCATTCGTCAGGGAGACGTTTGGCAGAAGCCCCCTTCCCAAACAACGCCTGCATTAACTCGCACAGCAACACCGACCCAACGCGGACTTCGCACAGACTGTCGATCCACATCTTCTTTCCCTGGATTCCGAACTCTTCTCTAAGAATCGACAGGACATCATCCGCATAACGTTCCTCATGTTTACCGAAGGAGAATTGGAGCGCGTAGCCCTTCACCGCCACGCTTCCTTCTGCTACATAGTAACCCGCTAAACGCATAAAAGCCGACTGGAGCGGAACCCGCTCAGGAATTGAGAATTTCACTTTCCGACGACGCACCCTCCCATCCTTAACCACACATTTCTTAAGCAGGGAGGAGACGCTGATGAAATCGCAGTCCCGGGTTTCTCTTAATTTCGGAAGCAAAACATAATCTTTCTTCGTCAGTTCCCCTGCCGGTTTCCACTGAATGCCCGTCTCTCCTTTTCGGCCACAGAGCACTGAGTGATTTGGGGTCATTAAGAATGGCTCATCGCAGTACAGAGTTTTAATCTTTATCAAGTCCCCTTGATAAGGCCGGCGGTAAAGGCGACGTACTTCACAGAACGTTCCGTCATGTGCCAGGACTCGATCCCCGACTTTAATCTCATTGATGGGTTTAGGCTCTGGATTCGCAATCACCTTCGTTCCTGGGGGAACGCACCAGTAGATGTCCTCTTCCTTGAGGTCGAAGATCCACTGGGTGGTGGCGTAGCAACCGACCATGGTGCCGCCGGTGGTGTGGACGATCCCTTTCGGTTTTCCGGTCGTGCCGCTGGTGTAGAGCAGGTAGAGCATCTGCTCCGAATCCAGCGGCTCCGCCTCGCACCGGTCCGGCTGGCGGGCGATCAGTTCGTGCCACCAGAGGTCCCGCCCCGGCTTCATGGGGACTTCGGCCTTGAGCCGTTTGAAGACTATCATCTTCTCCACCGTCGGGGCGCCCGCCACAGCCTCGTCGGCGTTTCCCTTGAGCGGCACCACCGCGCCCCGCCGCCAACCTCCGTCGGCGGTCACCAGCACTTTGGATTTGGAATCGTTGAGCCGGCCCCTCAGCGCCTCCGCGCTGAAGCCGCCGAACACCACGCTGTGCGCGGCACCGATCCGGGCGCAGGCCAGCATGGCGATCGCCAACTCCGGTACCATCGGCATGTACAGCGTGATCCGGTCTCCTTTCCGAACACCGAGCTCTTTCAGCCCATTGGCGAACCGGCAGACTTGCCCATGAAGCTCCTCGTAGCTTAGGGCCCGCTGATCCCCCGGTTCCCCCTCCCACAAGATGGCCGTCTTGGTGCGCCGGACCCCGGACAGATGGCGGTCCAGGCAATTGAAGCTGAGGTTGGTTTCCCCTCCGACGAACCAGCGGGCATAAGGAAGCTTCCACTCCAACACTTGATCCCAAGGCCGGAACCAGTGGAGCTGGCGGGCAAAGGACTCCCAGAAAGCAAGCCGGTCCCTCGCAGCTTGTCCGTAGACACCGGCATCCCGAACATTCGCTTGCTTCCGGAACCCGTCGGGAGGAGGGAAAACCCTTTCTTCTTTCAGTAGGATGTCCAAGCAGAACTCCTTTTCGTTCATTATACTAAGAGGAATGCGGGGCGGGGTGCAATCCGGTCAAAAATCATGTAAACCTGATAGCGGTATCCTGCGTCTAATTCGGCGGAAAAGGAGGGATCAGGCGATGAGACGACTACTTTGCGCAATGGTGATTTTGGGGGTAACAACCTTGCCCAGCCTCGTCCGGGCTGAAACGGAGGGCGCCGGCTACGAAGAGCACCCGTCCAACGAGCGGGTGGAGCAGCTCCAGCGCCTCAAGCAAGAGGACCCGGAAAAGTTCCAGCGGGTGATGCAGGAAAGGCGGGGCAAGCTCCGCGAACGATTGGAAGTCCTAAAGAAAAATAATCCGGAGGAGTACCGGAAGGTGATGGCCCGGATGCAGGAGCGCCGGCAGGAGCGCCGGGAGCACCTCGAGAACCGGCTGTCGGAGTTGAAGGAGAAGAATCCCGAGCGCTACCAGGAACTCATGGAGAAGCGGCAGCAGTGGCGCGGGCAGCGTCTCGAGGAGTTTAAGAAAAACCACCCGGAGAAATACAACCAGTTCATCGAGAATCACCCACACTGGAAAGACCGGGACAACAACCCGCCCGGACCTCGCGGCGGACCCGGTGTAGGACCGGATCGCAAGTCACCTTCCGAAAATCGCGGGGTCCGAGACCATGGGCGCGGGCAGGGCCGTGACGGCGTCGGACGAGGGGGAGAACAGAGATCTCCTCGATCTCAAGGTGGGATCCGGGGCGGAGGCCGTCCTGGTGGTCGATGAATCAGAAATTATCGGGGCGGTGCTCCAGGGAGAGACGGAGCGGTACGGCGAGCTGGTATCCCAATACCAGCTCGCCGCCTGGAAGCTGGCCTACAGCTTCGTGGGTGACTGGGAAGAGGCCAAGGATCTTTCTCAAAACGGGTTTGTCAAAGCTTACCGCCACCTGCGCCACTTCCGGGGAAGCTCCAAGTTCTCCACTTGGCTGTACCGAATTATCGCCAACGAGTGCAAGGACTTCCTGCGCCGAAGAAGCCGGCAGCCCCGGACCGTTCCCCTCGGCGCTGAACCGGATCCGGAAGAGCCCGCTCTTCTCGAGGTGGCCGATCCCGCCGGAGGTCCCCGGGAGTCCGCGCATCAGCGGGAGCTGGCCGGAAAGCTGTCTCAAGCAATCGAGAGGCTCTCGATGAAACAGCGCAGCGCTTTTACCTTGCATCACCTCAGCGGCTTGGGCCTGGAGGAGGTTTCCCGAGTGATGGGCTGCCGCGCTGGCACGGTGAAGACTCACCTGTTCCGGGCCAATGAAAAACTTCGGCTCTCCATGGAGCCGTTTCTGGATGGAGAAACCCCCCGATGAAAACGACCTCTTGGGACGAATGGCTGCGCGGCTGGCTGAGGCGGCATCCTGCGGGTGAACCTCCACAGGAGCTCCAGCGGGAATACCGCCGGCAGGTGATGGATCGGATCCGAGCGGAGAATGCTCCGAGAACGGTCCTGCCGCCGATCTGGGTTCTCCGACCCCGGCCTGCTTTTGCCTTCGCCGGCGCTCTGGCCGCCGCCCTTACGGTCCTCCTGGTGATCCGGACCCCGGCGCGGGTGGCTCACCAGGTTGAGCAAGAATCTCAGGTCCTGTTCGAAGCGGGAGAGGGCGATCTGGAGCAGGAACTTCAAGATCAGGACCGGATCGTGCTGGCAGAAGCCGAACAGGAGACGTAAGATATTGTCATGCGCAGGCTCTTGGTTTTCCTTGGCCTTCTGACGGTGTCGCCCTGGCTGCGGGCGTCCGCCTGCCGCGCGGAAACGATCACGGTTTGCGAAGCCGCTTCCTCAGATGACTATCTGACCAAAACCAGCGGCCAATTCCTGCGCGGGACCGCCAACCTCAGTCTCTGCTGGCTGGAGATGATCCACCAGCCTGTGATCGAAGTCCGCGGCGGGAATAACCTGTTCGTCGGCCTCTTCAAAGGGGTGGGCCACACCTTTCTGCGAGCCGCTGAGGGAGTGGGTGAGCTGGTCACCTTTCCCGTGCCTCAGCAGGACAAGGACGGCAGCTTCCCCCATATCGCCAACGACTGCGCTTTCGGCATCGCCGGCCTGGAAAACCATTAAAGGAGGAGAATCCCGTGGTTCAGTTCATAGGAAAACCGTTCGCCAAGAAACAATCGCCATCCGCCCCGCCCCAACCTAAATTGGAAGAGATCGCCAAGCTCGCTTATGACCTCTACCTCAAGCGAGGCGGCGAACACGGAAAAGATCGGGAAGACTGGCTCGAGGCTGAAGCGCTGCTCCGCCAGAGACGGAATTAATCCCGCCATTTTGAAGTCCCACCCGGGCATGATCCTCAACCCGGCGCGACCCCTCCTGATCGAAGAGGCGGTGGCGAACCGGGAGGCTTTCATCTCAGCCTGCGGGGCGTTGGCCACCTGGACCGCTCCGGAGTCCACCGGCCGCTCCCCGAAAGACACCTACCTCGTCCGCCGGCCCGGCAGCGCCGAGAAGATCGATTGGGATTCCCCGAACAACCTGCCGATGGATCCCGCAACGTTCGATCTTCTGCTCGAAGACGCCCAGACCGCGCTAGCGGCTAACGTCAAGCTGTACGCGGTCGACCGGGTGCTGGGCGCTGATCCGGCATATGCCCTGCCGGTGCGGGTGATGACGCCGAAGGCGCTCACCACTTTATTTGCCGATAACATGTTCCGGCCGGTTCCACCGGAAATCGGCCGGAGCCTGTTCGCCGGCCAGGGTTTCACCGTGATGGTGCTTCCGACCGATAAACTCAACCCGGCGCGGTACCGGAACATGCTCCGCACCGATCCGAAGAGCGGCTGCGCTTCCACAATGGCGGTGGCGGTGGATTTCGACCGCAGGGTGGGGATCGTCTTCGGGTCGGACTACTGCGGTACGGTGAAGAAACTGTTGTTCACCGTGATGAACTTCCTGCTCCCCCAGCAGGGGATCCTCTCCATGCACGCGGCGGCCAATGAGGGGCCGGCGGGCGACACCGCGCTGCTGCTCGGCCTCTCCGGAACCGGCAAGACCACCCTCTCGGCCGACCCCCGCCGCAAGTTGCTCGGAGATGACGAGCACGCCTGGAGCGACCGGGGGATTGCCAACCTGGAGCACGGCTGCTACGCCAAGCTGATCCGGCTGGATCCCCGCAAAGAACCGGAGATCTACCGGGCCTGTTTCCGCGCGGAGGACTGGCGCACGCATGGGGCGATCATCGAGAATGCCTTCATGTTTCCCGATGGGCGGTTCGATCTCAACGACGACCGGCTGACCCCCAACTCGCGAGGCGCTTTCCCGCTTTCCGCGATGAGCAACGTCAAGGAACCTCCGGTGGGCGGCCACCCGAAGAGCATCCTTTTCCTGACAGCGGACGCCAACGGCGTCCTGCCTCCTCTGGCCCGGCTGACCAACGAGCAGGCAATGCTCTGGTTCCTGACCGGCTATACCAGCAAACTGGCCGGCACCGAGACCGGTGTCGTGGAGCCGGCCGCCACCTTTTCCCGTTTCTTCGGCTCCCCCTTCATGCCGCTCCAGCCGGACTTCTACACCCGCCTGCTGGGGGAGAAGCTGGCGCGGCACGGGACCCGCGCTTATCTCATCAACACCGGCTGGAGCGGCGGCCCGGGTGGGGTTGGCAAACGGATGGACATCGACCTGACCCGCGCGATGGTGCAGGCCGCGCTGTCGGGCAGCCTGGATCAAGTCCCCTGCGACGAGGATCCCCTGTTTCACATCGGTATTCCCCGCAGCTGCCCGGGCATCCCTGACCCGAAAATCCTCCAGCCGAAGAAAACCTGGGCCGATCCGGCAGCGTACGACCGGCGGGCCCGGAAGCTTGCGGAGGAATTCCGCGCGCATTTCGACAAGGCGTACGGGAACAAAGCGCTCCCCAAAGAGATCTCCTCTCAATGCCCGGGAAAGTAATTTTTTCGAAGACTGTTCTCGCCTGGTACCGAAAAAAATCCCGCAAGGGTCTCCCTTGGAGGGAGACTCGGGACCCCTATCGCATCTGGATCTCGGAGGCGATGCTCCAGCAGACGCAGGTGGCGACGGTGATCCCCTATTACCGGCGGTTTTTGGACCGCTTCCCAACGGTGCAGGCCCTCTCGCGCGCGCCGGTTACCGACGTCCTCGAGAGTTGGTCCGGCCTGGGCTACTACAGCCGGGCCAAGAACCTGCACGCCTGCGCCCAGACAATCGTACGGGAGCACGCCGGCCGGCTGCCGGATGAGGTGGATTCACTGATGAAACTGTCCGGCATCGGCCGCACCACCGCGGGGGCCATCGCCAGCATTGCCTACGATCGCCCCGCGCCGGTTCTGGACGGAAACGTCCAGCGCGTCTTCAGCCGTTACTTCGGGATCCGGGAAGATCCGCGGCGGCCGGCGGTCCAGCGCAGGCTCTGGGAGTTGGCCGAGCGGCTGGTCCCGGACAAATCCCCAGGCGATTTCAACCAGGCCCTGATGGACCTCGGCGCAACCGTCTGCGCGCCGCGCCAGCCCCGCTGCGGCCTCTGTCCTGTTTCACGCGGCTGCCGCGCCCGCCGGAACGGCTGGCAAGAGGAGATCCCTCCGCCCCGCGCGGCAGTCCGGCGAAAAAAAATCCAATACCTCTGCGGCATCCTGGAAAAGAACGGCTCGGTCCTCATCGCCCGGCGGCCTTTGTCCGGCCTGCTGCCGGGGCTTTGGGAGTTTCCCGGCGGGGAGAAGGAACCCGGGGAGACCCCGGCGGCCGGCATCCGCCGCCTGATCGCCGGCCGGCTGGGGCTCCGCGCGCAGGCAGCCGAACCGCGCGCCGCCCTCACGCAAATCCTCTCGCACCGAGAACTGGAAATTCAACTTTTTATCGTCCGTTGCCGCGCCGGAAGATTAAAATTGAGCTGGTACACTCGGGCGCGGTGGGTTCCCAAAAAGGAATTGGCCCGGGTTTCCTTCACGGCTGGAATGTCAAAGCTGGCGGGTCAACTATGAGACGAAAGCGGATCGGGATCCTGACCGGCGGCGGGGACTGCCCCGGACTTAACGCGGTGATCCGCGCCGTCACTAAGACGGCCGTTCATGAGCTGGGCATGGAGGTAGTCGGCTTCCTGGACGGCTTCCGTGGACTGGTGGAAGACAAGAGCATCCCCCTCACGTACGATGCCGTCTCCAATATCCTCAGCCAGGGAGGCACGATCCTGGGCGCCTCCAGCCGGGACAATTTCTTCCGGGTGCCCTCCGGCCCGGCGCAGAAGGTCCCGCCGGGCAAGGACCGCTTTCCGGAGGCGCTGCGCACTTTCCGGAGGCACGATCTTGCCGGACTGATCTGCATCGGCGGCGACGGCACCCTCACGGTCGCGTATCACCTCCTGCGCCGGGGAATCCCGGTGATCGGCATCCCAAAAACCATCGACAATGATGTCCGCCACACCGATCTGACCTTCGGCTTCCACTCCGCCTGCGCGGTGGCCACCGAAGCGGTGGACCGCCTGCACTCCACCGCCGCCAGCCATCATCGCGTGATGGTGCTGGAGGTGATGGGCCGCAGCGCCGGCTGGATCGCCCTCCAGGCCGGGATCGCCGGCGGCGGTGACCTGATCCTGATCCCGGAGATCCCTTTTTCTCTGAAGAAGGTGCTCGACGTGGTGCTCCATCGATCCAAGAGGGGACGCCGGTTCAGCCTGGTCATCGTTTCAGAGGGGGCCGGTCCTTCACGCCCGAAACCAGGCGGCATCGGCATCGCGCTGTCGGAGAAGATCGAGAAGGAAACCGGCCTGGAGAGCCGCGCCACCGTGTTGGGGCACCTGCAGAGAGGCGGGACGCCCACCTTCTTCGACCGGGTGTTGGCGACGCAGTTCGGTTATGCCGCTGCCTGCCTGGCCGCGCGGGAACGCTACGGAAAGATGATTTGCCTGCGGAAGGGTTCCTTCTCGACCGTGGATTTACGGCAGGTCTCCGGCCGGCCGCGCAACGTGCCTCTCAATTCCCCGCTCATCGCCGCGGCCCGAGCCGTCGGCACATCCTTCGGCGATTAGCCGACTGTCTTCTCCTTCCAAACCTCCAACAGCCGCCGCAAGAAGCTCAAGACCTGCAAGTGAGAGGCCACCCCGTAACGGGCCCGGGTCCGAGGATTGGAAGGACCGACCGCCACGGTGATCCCGCGATTCCCCAACGCCTTGAAAGCATCTTCATCCGTCAGGTCGTCCCCGATGACCACCGGCAGCACCGGACCGCGCGAAAGGGTCCGGCGGCGCGCCAGCAGCCAGGTGACCGCTGTTCCTTTGGTCCAACGGACCGGCGGCCGCACCTCAAAGACCTCCTTGCCCTCCGTGATCCGGACTTGTCTCTTCTTTCCGTAGGGACGGACGACCTCGTGGAAGAGGCTGCGCACGAGCAGCTTCTTCCGGGGATTGACCTGCCGGTAATGCACCGCCAGCGTCAAACCCTTGTCCTCAACCCAAGCGCCCGGTATTTTCTTCAATTCCGTCCGCAGGGAGACGGCGATCCTTTTCAGGACCGGCCGGCTCTTGCGGGCCATTGGATTGACGTGCCGGATCTTCGGCCCCGCCAACTCCAGCCCGTGATTGCCCACGTAGCAGAGACCCTTCAGGCCAACCAGCCTTCGGATCTCCTTCAGCGCCCGGCCGCTGACCAACGCGATCCAGATCCCCCGCTGCCGGCTTAAGCTCAGCAGCAGCCGGCGGGTTTCCGCCGGCAGGCGGGCCTTGGAGGGATGGCTGACGATCGGGGTGAGGGTGCCGTCATAATCAAGGAAGAGGACGATCTGGCCCGCCCTCTGAATCTTCCGGCGGAGGCCGGGCCAGGCGGGCAGAAGTTGTTGCATTTCAGGAATCCGGACGGATCCGGTCCAGCTCGGTGGTGATGTCGGCGGCCCAGCGATAGACGTTGTGATCCTCCAGCACTACCCGCATCCGGGCCATCCTCTCCTTCTGCTCCTCCGGCTTCATCTCCACCGCCTGACGGATCGCTTCGGCTACCTCATCGATATCGTAGGGGTTCACCAGCAAGGCGTCGCGCAGCTCCCGAGAGGCGCCGGCGAAGCGGCTCAAGATCAGCACCCCTTGCTCATCCGAGCGGCTCCCGACGAACTCCTTGCCCACCAGGTTCATCCCGTCGTGCAGCGAGGTGATCAAGCAAAAGTCCGCGGCCCGGTAGAAGAGGTCGATCTCCTCCCGGCTGTGGTGCTCCTTGAGGAAAAGGATCGGTTTCCAGTTCTTTGTCTGGAAACGCTGGTTGATCTGCTCCACCTCCGCCTCCAGCTCGGTCCCCAGATCGGAGTAACGCTTGATCGAGGTGCGGCTGGGCGCGGCCAGCTCGGCGAACGCAAATTTTCCCTTGTAGTCGGGATACTTCTCCAGGAAACGCTCGATCGCCCGGAACCGCTCGGAGATCCCTTTGGTGTAATCGATCCGGTCCACGCCGACGCCCAGCCATTGCGCCTCCATGCCCAGCCGTTTCATCACTTCCTGGCGGGCCGGGACTTCCTTGCCGTTCCCCTCCGCTTTCCGGCTGGGAGCGATCCCGATCGGAAATGGCTTGACCAGCGTCCGGCGCCCGCCGCGGTCCACAGCGAACTGCTCCCAATCGATGCGGGACTCCAGCAGGCGGTCCACCGTGTCGAGGAAATTATTGCAGTGGAACTGGATGTGGAAACCGAGCAAATCCGCCCCCAGTATCCCCTGCAGGATCTCCCGCCCCCAGGGACAGATCCCGAACGCCTCCGGGTTCGGCCACGGGATGTGCCAAAAGAGGGCGATCTTGGCGTCCGGCCGCCGTTCCCGGATCATTTGCGGCACCAGCGCGTAGTGGTAATCCTGGATCAAGACGAACGGGTTCTCCGTTCCGGTCAACTCCTCCACCGCCGCGTCCGCGAACTTCTCGTTCACTCTCCGGTACTGTTCCCAATCCTCCACGCGGAAGATCGGCCGGGTGTGCGCGATGTGGCAGAGCGGCCAGAGCCCCTCGTTCGAGAAGCCGTAGTAGTACCCTTCCTCCTCCTGCTCGGTCAGCCAAACCCGCTTCAAGGTGTAGGCCGGCGCTTCCGGCGGCACCCGCAGTCTTCCTTTTTCATCCGCCGTTTCCCGATCGGCGTCGCCGGAAGCATGGGCGATCCAGGTCCCCCCGCAGGCACGCAGCACCGGCTCCACGGCCGTCACCAGCCCGCTGGCCGGCGTGACGCATTTAATCTTCCCCGCTTCCCGGATGTGGCTGTACGGCTCCCGGTTGGCGATCACCAGGAAGGGCCTCCCCCGCAGGATCAGGCGCACATGCCCCTTCAACCGCTCCGGCGTCCAGCGGGATTCGCCGGCGATGCGCAGTTTGGCTTCCTCCTCTGCCGCGTCCCGCGCCTCCCGCATATCTCGGGCCAGCCGGAAGATCTCTTTCATCAGCGGTTCCAGGGGACCCGCCCTGGGCAGGTCCCCTTCCTCCGGCGGAAGTTCCTCGGTCCGGAGTTGGCGGACCCACCGGGTCAGCCGCCGGACGGTCCCGAAGAAGATCAGCAGGAGCGTCAGCAGCAGGATCAGCGGCACCAGCGCCATTTCCCACATCATGGTTTCAGTTTACCATCCCCTTCCGCCTTCAGGCCAGCGCCGCCGGAGACCTTGACAGCGGCCGCGGTTCCGACTATACTTCGCAGTGTGAATAGTTAATATGCCTAACTATCCTCCTTCCATCAACACGGAACGTTTCGGGCAGCGGATGATCACGCTGCTTCCGCAGCTGATCCGCGGGTTTGCGCGGCGGGAGTCCAACTACCTCTCCCGCGGAAAGATCACCCTGCCCCAACTGTGGGTCATGGAACATCTTACCCGCCGGAAGGATTGCCCCATGAACGAGCTGGCCAGCTTCCTGCGCATCTCCCGCCCGTCCGCCACCGGCCTGGTGGACCGCCTCATCGCGCAGGGCCTCGTGGCGCGGGAGGGGGACCGCAAGGACCGGCGAGTCGTCCGCGTGAACCTGACACCCAAGGGCCGCAAGATCCTGACCAACATCTGGGAGCAGAAGCGCCGGATGTTGGTGGACGTTTTTGGGCGGATCTCGGCCCAGGACCGGGCCCGGTACCTCGCCATCCTCGAGCGGGTGGTCGAGGTCCTCTCCGAGGAGAAGAAAGGATGAAGTGGGCCGGGAGATTGTTCGCAATGACGGCCTTCATAGCCGCCATGCCGGCATGGGGTCAGACCCCAAAGGGTCTGACCCTACAAGATTGCTACCGGATGGCGCTCAAGCAGAGCGAGGAGGTGGCCCTGCGGGAGGAGCTCATCACGGAGACGGAGGGCCGCTTCCAGCAGGCGCTGAGCGGTATCTTGCCTAGGGTCTCTTTTTCCTCCTCGGACAAGCGCCAGGACGGCAGCGGGGCCTCAGCGTTCACGCTCAAACATGTCCCGGAGCGGAAGTTTGTCTTCAGCCAGCCCCTCTTCTCCGGCTTCAAGGAGTTCGCCGCCATGCGCGGGGTCAAGGCCGAGAAGCGCCGGCGGGAGCAGGAAAAGAGCCGGGCTGAACAGCTCCTGGGGGTGGATGTCTCAGACGCGTTCCACCTGCTGCTGGAGCAGCGGCAGGACCTTCAGGTTCTCGATTCCGTCCGGCAGGTCCTGCGAGAGCGGATCCGGGAAATTGAGGACCGGGAAAAGATCGGCCGCTCCCGTTCCAGCGAGGTGGTCGCCGCGCAGGCTCAGCTCTACCGCGTGGAGGCGGAATGGGAATCGGCCCAGAGCCGGGAGACGATCACCGCGCAATTGCTGGAGTTCCTGACCGGCCTGGACGCGATCGGCGACCTGGCGGACCCCGGCCCCTCCCTCCCATCGATCAGTCCGGAAGCGGATTACCTCGCCAAGGCGGCCGGCCGCCCGGACGTGAAGGCGGCGGAGGAAGCGGCGGAGTTCGCGCGCCAGCAGAAAGGGGTCGCCCGGGCGGAATACTTCCCCACCATCGGGCTGGACGGCAACTATTATCTGGAACGGGCCGGAGCCTCCAAGGATGTCACGTGGGATGCCGCGCTGCGGGTGGACGTCCCGATCTTTCAGGGGGGCCAGGCGGCGGGGGCCAACCGGGAGGCCGCATCTGTCGCGCGGCAGGCGGAACTGCGGCTCAAGCAGCTGCGCCGCGTGGCGCAGCGGGAAGCGCGGGACGCCTACACCGATTACGATTCCGCCCGCATGCGACTGAACGCCTTGACCAAAGCCCTCGATGCCACGGAAGAAAGTTACCAGCTCCAGGTCCAGGAGTACCGGCTGAGCCTGGTCAGCAACCTGGAGGTGCTGAACACCTTACAGATCCTGCAGGACAGCCGGCGAGAAGTGATCCACGCCCAGCAGGAAGCCCGCCGCCTTTACTGGAAGCTGAAGGCCGCGGCCGGAGAGACGCTCGCATGACCCTCTCTGACCTTTCCATCAAGAACCCGGTCTTCGCCTGGATGCTGATGGCGGGGCTCATTATTTTCGGCCTGATCGGCTTCAACGGCATGGGTGTCAGCCAGATGCCGGACGTGGAGTTTCCCGTCGTCAACGTCCAGCTCACCTGGGAGGGGGCCGCCCCCGAGGTGATGGAATCGGACGTCGTGGACGTGATCGAGGATGCGGTCACTTCCGTCCAAGGCATCCGGGACATCTCGGCCAGCGCCCGGCAGGGCTCGGCCAGCGTCACGATAGAGCTGGAGCTCAACCGCGACATTGACGTCGCGGTCCAGGAGGTGCAGACCAAGATCGCCCAGGCCCAGCGGCGCCTGCCCGCCGACATGGACCCCCCCATCGTCACCAAGGTCAACCCGCAGGACAACCCGATCATGTGGCTGGGCGTCTCCAGCGATTCCATCCCGCTGCGGGATCTGATGGAGTTCGCCCAGAACACCTTGAAGGATAAGTTCCAGACCGTCAGCGGCGTCGGCGAGGTGCTGATGGGCGGGTCCCTGGAACGGAATTTGCGGGTGTGGATCGACAGTCCCAAGCTGGAGGCGCTTCAGCTCACGGTGGACGACGTCATCCAGTCCATCCAGCGGGAGCACGCGGAGCTTCCGGCCGGCCGGATCGAGACCGGGCAGAAGGAGTTCAACGTCCGGGCGATGGGAGAGGCCTCGACGCCCGAGGAGTTCGGCGACATCATCATCTCCCGGCGGGGAGGGCAGCCGGTCTACAAGCCGATCCACCTCAAAGAGGTGGCCGCCATCGAGGACGGGCTGGCCGACGTGCGCCGCATCGCCCGCATCCTGGGCAAGCCGGCCGTCGGCCTCGGCATCAAGAAGCAGCGGGGCGCCAACGAAGTGGCCGTCTCCGAGAAGGTGCTCAAGAAACTGGAGGAGGTCAAGAAGCAGCTGCCCAAAGGGATCGACGTGGGCGTCAACTTCGACCGGACCCGCTTCATCAAGGACTCCATCCGTGAGCTGACCTTCACGCTGATCCTCTCGGCCATCTTCACCTCCATCGTCTGCTGGATGTTCCTCGGTTCCTGGAGCGCCACCGTCAATATCCTGATGGCGATCCCCACCTCCATCATCGGCACCTTCATCGCGATGTTTTTCTTCCATTTCACCTTGAACACCTTCACGCTGCTGGGGCTGTCGCTGGCGATCGGGATCGTGGTGGACGACGCCATCATGGTGCTGGAGAACATCGTCCGCTACCAGGAGCAAGGGGTAGAGCGGGTGGAGGCCGCTAGGCAAGGAGCGCGGCAGATCACGTTCGCCGCTTTCGCCGCGACGCTGGCGATCATCGCCATCTTTCTTCCGGTCGCGTTCATGAAGGGAATCATCGGGAAATTTTTCTATGAGTTCGGCGTCACGATCTCCATCGCGGTCGCCATCTCCCTTCTGGAAGCCTTGACGCTGGCCCCCATGCGCTGCGCCCAATTCCTCAGCATCGGAAAGCGCCGCACGTTCATCGGTAAGGCGGTGGACAGCGGCTTTGAGCGGCTGAGCCGCGGTTATCACGCCGCGCTAGACGGGTGCCTCGGCCACCGCTGGCTGGTGATCTTCTCGTCCTTGGCTCTCTTTTTCGTCTCGATCTTCATCGTGACCCCCAATCTGCGCAAGGAGTTCGTCCCCTCTCAGGACCAGAGCATGTTCCTCTGCCGGCTGCAGGCTCCCATCGGTTCCTCCATCGAATTCACCGACAGCCGGTTCAAGCAAGCGGAGGCCTTCGCCATGAGCCGGCCGGAGATGCAGCGCTACTTCGGCTCCATCGGCGGATTCGGCGGCGGAGAAGTGAACACCGGCGTCCTCTTCGTCACCTTCAAGCCCCCCGGGGAGCGGCCGGTCGCGGCCCCCTTCACCCGGCGGCCGACCCAGCAGGATCTGATGGCCCTCTTCCGCAAGGAGCTCAACAAGATCCCGGACGTGCGGGCATCCATCCAGGATCTCTCGCTCAGCGGCTTGTCCGCGCAGCGGGGCTTCCCGATTGAGATGACCGTGCAGGGGCCGGACTGGGAGCAGTTGGCGGTCCACGCCAAGAAGATCGAGGAACAGCTGGCCAAGAGCCCTCTCCTAGTGGACGTGGACACCGATTATCTTGAGGGGGTGTCGGAGGTGCGGGTCCGGCCGGACCGGAAAGCAGCTGCCGATCGGGGGGTCAGCATGGAAATGATCGGCCACACCGTTAACGCGCTGATCGGCGGCGAGCGGGTCGGCAAATACACCCGCGCCGGCCGGCGTTACGACGTGCGGGTGCGCCTCGTGCCCGGCCAGCGCACCCGCAGCCAGGACATCGAGAAACTCTGGGTCTGGAACAACCGGGGGGAAATGGTCCAGCTCAAAGACGTGGTCGAGATCTCGGAGAAGCCTTCTTACCTCTCCATTACCCGCAAGAACCGAGAAAGGTCAATCTCTTTGTTCGCCAACGTGGCGCCGGGCAAATCCCAGGCAACCGCGCTGGAAGAGGCGGAGCGGATCGCAAAAAACGTCCTGCCGGAAGGGTACCACGTGGTCTTCAGCGGATCCTCGCAGACCTTCAAGGAATCCATGCAGTCGCTGTTGTTCGCCCTCGTGCTGGGGATCGTGGTCGCCTACATGGTGCTCGGCTCCCAGTACAACAGCTACCTGCACCCGGTCACCGTGCTGCTGGCCCTGCCCTTCAGCGTGACCGGCGCGTTCCTGGCCCTCTGGATGGGCAACCAGTCGCTCAACATCTACAGCACCATCGGCCTCATCCTGTTAATGGGCATCGTAAAGAAGAATTCCATCCTGCTCGTGGATTTCACGAACCAGCTGCGGGAGCAGGGCCTGGCCACGCGGGAAGCGCTTATGCAGGCTTGCCCCATCCGGCTGCGGCCGATCCTGATGACCAGCATCTCCACCATCGCCGCCGCCGTCCCGCCGGCCATGGCCATCGGTCCCGGCGCCGAGACCCGTATCCCGATGGCCATCACCGTCATCGGCGGCATGATCCTCTCCACTTTGCTGACCCTCTTTGTCGTCCCCTGCGCTTATTCCCTCTTCTCCCGTCTCGAACACAAGAAATACTAAGGGTGCGTCACTTCCGGCAGGATGATCCCCATCCGGACATAGATCGGGCGGACGAGGGACCTCAGGCGCGGGAGCTGCCGGGCAAAAACGAGAGCGCCCGCAAGACAGGCGGCTCCTTCTAAGAAAAGGGTGCGGCCCAATCCGATGCGCGTGGCCAGGAAACCGGCCAGCAGGCTGCCCCACGGGACCAGCCCCATGAAAGCCATCAAGTAAAGGCTCATCACGCGCCCCCGCTTGTCATCCTCCACCAGCGTTTGGAGCACGGTATTGCTGGCCGCCATCTGCACGAGCATGCTGAAGCCGATCACGAAGAGGATCAGCAGCGCCGCCCACAGGACCCGCGCCGCGGCAAAGAGCATGAGCGCTACTCCGAAAACCCCGCTGGCCATCGCCGTTAGCCGGATCAGGCCGCGCACGCTCTGCCGCGAGGCCAGGTAGAGGCTGCCGATCAAGGCGCCTAAACCGGACATCCCGGTAAGGAACCCAAATGTGGAGGGGCCGCCGTGAAGGGTCTCTTTGGCCACAGCCGGCAGCAGGACCCCATACGGCATTGCCACCAGGCTGCTGAACGCCACCAGCAGGAGCAGGGCGCGGATCGGCAGGAAACCCATCGCGTAGGCGAAACCCTCTCCCATCTCGCGGAACAGCCGGCGGCCGGGAGGATGATGGGAATGGGGCCGCAGCCGCATCATGAGCAGGGTGGCGATGACGGCGAGGTAACTCACGCTGTCGATCAAGAAGCAGATCCCTTCCCCGCCGGCCGCGATCACGAAACCGGCGAGGCAGGGCCCCAGCAGCCGGGCCCCATTGAAGACGGAGGAGTTCAACGCGATCGCGTTGCCCAGATCGGCCCGATCCCCCACCATCTCCACCAGAAAAGCCTGCCGCGTGGGGATGTCGAACGAATTGATGATCCCCTGAACCACGCTGAGGGCGATGATCTGCCCCACCCGGACGGTCCCGCTGAGCGCCAAGACCGCGAGCGCCAGGGACTGCAGCGCCGACAGGATTTGCGTGACCACGAGGATCCGGCGGTGCCCGCCCCGGTCGGAAAGCACCCCGGCAAGCGGCGCCACCAAAACAGAGGCAATCTGGCTGGAAAATCCCACCACCCCCAGCAGAAGCGCGGAGCCGGTCAGCCGGTAGACCAACCAGGCGGTCGCCACCTGCGTCATCCAGGTCCCGATCAGCGAGATCGCCTGCCCGATGAAGAACAGCCGGTAGTTCGGGTGGCGGAGCGATCGTAGAAAGGGCGATCTCTTCATCGGATGGAGTACATTGTATCCCCTTGACCTTCTCCCTCTCCAGGGAGTAATGTGGCGTTAACATGATCCAAAAAAAGAAACCCTCGCGCCCAAAGAAAAAAGCTCCGGACAAACCGAAAGCAAAAACAAAAGGGCGCAAACCCGCCTCTGCCAAGAAGAAGGGCCCCTCAAAGAAAAAGACGCCCGCCGGGGATCAACTCGGTGAGGTGGTGGCCTTCTTCCGGATACCGGTCGTGGCCGTCATCAAGGTGAAGCAGGGGCGTTTAAAAACGGGAGATCATCTCTGGATCAAGGGCCACACCACGGACCTCAAGCAGACCATCCATTCCATGCAGATCAATCACCAGCCGATCCAAGAAGCCCGCAAAGGACAGGAGGCCGGGGTGAAGGTCACCTCCCGCGTCCGCCGCGGCGACCGCGTCTACTGCATTAATCCCTGAATCTTCACGCTCCTGAAATCTTTTTTCGTTTTTTTCCTTCTCTCAATCAGCGTGATCTCCGCGGCCGAGGCTAAGGCAATCCTCACCATTGTGGCACTCGGAGATTCCACGACCGCCGGGACGCCGGGCTTCCGGTCCCCGCTCGAGAGCCCGCCCGACGGCTCCGGCGACCCCCGCAGCCAATACGCCTACTGGATCCTGCAATCCCACCCGGACTGGCGGGTGATCAACCAGGGAATCAACGGCCAGCGCAGCGACCAGATCCTCGCCCGGTTCGACTCCAGCGTTTCACAGCATCACCCGGATGTGGTGGTCGTGCTGGCGGGAGTCAACGACCTGTTCCAGGGCACTCCAGCCGAGCAGGTTATCCAGAACCTGAAGGAAATCTACCGGCGGGCGGCCGCGCAGCGCATCCGGGTGATCGCCTGCACCATCCTCCCGTACAACAGGATGTCCCCCGAGGTGCAGGCCCGTATGGCGAAGGTCAACACCTGGATCAAATCGTTCAGCGAGAGCAGCGGTTTCACCTTCTGCGACCTGTTCCACTCCGTGGAGAACCCCCGGCACCCAGGGACGTTGGCCTCCACCCCGGACGGGCTCCACCCGGATGTCGCCGGATACCGCAAGATGGCGGAGGCGATCGCCGTCGCGATCCAGCCCGAATGAACCGCCTGCTTGACTAACCCTTCCGCGCTACCGTTACGACCGCGGAGAGGTCCGAAACCAACCGCTCGAATCGCCCCTTTCCAATCCGCCGGATCATCTTTTCCTGAACGGAGGCCCAGGCGGGACGGGACTCTTCCAGCACCCGCCCGCCCCGCTTCGTCAAGCAGACCCGGCGCTCACGGCGGTCCTGCCCCGGCTTCAGGCAGACCAACCCTTTCTTTTCCAGCAGCTTCAGGTTCCGGGTCAGCGTGGTCCGGTCCGTCACCGTCTCCTCAGCCAGACCGGACAGCGTCACCGGCCCCAGCTGCGAGAGAGCGCTTAAGATTCCCACCTGGGTCGCCCGGTAGCCGGCCGGGCGGAACGCCCCGTCGTAAAGCTGCGTCACCGCCCGCGCCGCCCGGCGCAGGCAGGTGCAGACGCACGGGCTCTTCATTCCGTCGGCAGCCCCGCCTCTTTCCATTCCTTGATGCCGCCCTCATAGGCCCGGACGTTGAACCCCTGGGCCGCCAGCTTCTTGGCCGCCTCGCTGGAAGCGGTGCACTGCGCGTTCGCGCAGTAGGTCACCACTGCCTTGGACCTGTCCAGCTCGCCCAAGCGCTTGTCCAACTGGGTGAGAGGGATTTTCTGGGACCCTTTGATGATCCCCAGCTTGTACCACTCCGGCTCCAGGACGTTCACCACCTGTACGTTCCCCTGCTTGATCCCCTGCGCCAACTCTTCCTTGGAGACGGCTTTCACATCCGCCGACCCCGACCCGCAGCAATCGCTTCCCATGTCTGGCTCCTCCTTATTTATGCATGTACGCCTATTAATGAGTATATACACCTATTTACGGCCTGTCAAGCAGGTGTATAATGGCCGCGTGAGAACGACGAAGATCGTGGCGACGGTCGGCCCGGCCTGCGAAAGGGCCTCCACGCTCAAAGCCCTGATCCTGGCCGGGGCGGACGTCCTGCGAATCAACGCCTCCCACACGACCCCCGCCCGGCTGCGGGAGTGGATCCTCCTCATCCGGAAGGTCTCCGGTTCCCTCAAGAAAACGGTTGGCATCCTGGTGGACCTGCAGGGTCCCCGCGTCCGCACCGGCCGCCTGCGGGGGGGCGGTTCCCTGCTTCTGAAAAAGGGGGCGGCTGTTTGGATCCGGCCTGGCCCGGCCCCGGGTGGGGGCGCGGTGATCACGACCCCTTGCCTGAAGTTCCCCCGGATGGTCAAAACGGGGGACTCGGTCCTGCTGGACAACGGCCTTCTGCAGCTGCGGGTCCTCTCCCTGGAGAAAACCGGGGTCCGATGCCGGGTCCTCCGCGGAGGCCTGCTGAGGGAAAACAAGGGGATCAACCTGCCCCACGCTCCGGCTACTCTTCCCTCCCTCACGAAAAAGGACCTCGCCGATCTGGCGGTGGCGGCCGGCCAACAGGTGGATTATATCGCCCTCTCTTTCGTCCGGAACGAATCCGATGTGCTCGCCTTAAAGAGCTGGCTGCGGCGGCACAAGGAGATCCCCGTCATCGCCAAGATTGAAAAACCCTCGGCGGTCCGGCAGATCCGTTCCGTCCTTGCCGCGGCTGACGGCATCATGGTGGCCCGGGGAGACCTGGGGATCGAGATGGGAGTGGAGAAGGTGCCGGCGGTTCAAAAGCGGCTGATCGAAGAAGCCCATCGGGCGGAGGTGCCGGTGATCACCGCCACAGAGATGCTGGAGACCATGATGGAGAAGCTGCGCCCGAGCCGCGCGGAGGTCTCCGACGTCGCCAATGCCGTCTTCGACGGGACGGACGCCGTCATGCTTTCCGGCGAGACGGCCGTCGGGAAATACCCGGTCCAGGCGGTCCGAACGATGTCGAGCATCCTCTTGGAGGCGGAACGCCACATCAAAGCCTTCTCGGCGGGCCTCTCCCACCCGCCGGGCCGACGGGACCCCTCTCCGGTCCACGCTATCACGGGCGCCGCTTTGAAAGCGGCGGAAGGTCTGCGGGCCAAAGCGATCGTCGTCTTCACCCTCTCGGGGAAAACCGCCCTGCTGGTCTCCCTTTTAAAACCCGCCTGCCCCATCATCACGATGGCCCCTTCTAAGGCGATCCGGACCCGGCTGACGTTGCTGCGGGGAGTGATCCCGCTTCCCATGCGGCGATCCTCCAACACCGACGAGATGATCCGGCAGGCCAACCGGTCCATCCTCCAGACCGGTCTTCTCAAGCGGGGGGATCCGGTCGTCGTTGTTTCCGGGAAGCAGGCATTGCCGGGCGCCCGCTACATGGCCAAGATCCATCTGGTCTGAGAGCGAACTCCGGCTTAGCGGGGATCCTCGTCGTACCGGGCGCGCAGCCCGCTGACCCGCTCCTTCGGCAACCGCCCGTTCAGCGCAATCCAATCGAGTGCCACCTTCCCGCCGATGATCTTCAAGGTGTCCCTGTCCCGGAAATAGCGCATGTGCGAGATCAGGTAGAGGCCCGCATTCACCCGCACATCCCGCTGCACCACCCGGTCATAGGCCTCGTTGAGGACCTTCAGCGGCATCCCGATCGGGTCATCGGCATCTCGGATGTTGATCCAGCGCCCCTGCGAGCTTTCCACGGAGATCGGGCTCTTGAAGGCGTCCGGCCCGCCGTATTTGATGGAGAACAGGGCCAGCGGGGAGCCGACCGTAAAGAAGTTTTCCAGCTGCGCCTTCTCGTGGAACCCCGCCTTCCCCTCGGCGCGCCTCTTCTTAGCCTGGTCGTAGACGAAATCCGAGCTGATCACCGTGCCCAGGCTGTGCGACACAATCGTCAGCGGTGCTTTCCGGCCAACCACCCCCACATCTCCCACCAGCCGGTCCAGCGCCTGCTCCATCCGCTGATGCACCAGCTTCTCGGCATCCGTCTGCAGATAGCCGATAACGTCGGCGACCGACCGGGAGACGAACTCGTACTCCTTGCGGCGAAGCCACCGGGCAAGGAGCCTCCAAAGCCATCGGAAGCTGAGCCACAGCCGCAGAGTCAGCCGGAGCGGCTCCTGCGCTCGCTTCAGGCGCTCCTCCAGCACCCGCTGTTTCTTGTTCAGCGTATCCGCCCAATAGACGGACTCCATCACCGCGACCTCATCGGCATTCCGGGGAGGGTTTCCCGGCAGGAGCTTTCTGGCTTCGGAGAGGATCGCTTCCTGAATCCTCGGGATGATCTCCTCGGCCCACTCCGCGTGTTCGGTACCGATGCCGTGGACCAGCAGGATCCCGATCTTAAAAGAGCGGGGCCGTGGGTTCTCCACGGCCCCGCTTGCAAACTTCAACTGCGCGAGACTAATACGTTGTGGTTCCGGTAGCCGGGGGTGTCTTCTTGCGCTTCGGAGCAGGCGTTACCGCCACTTTCTTCGTTTTCTCCGCCTTGGGCTTGGCCGCCAGCGCGTGAGCCGCCGGCGCAGGAGTTGACGCTGTTTCCGCCGCCCAAACCCCGCAAGGAGCCGCAACCGCCAAAACAACCGCAACGCTCAGCATGAATCGACCCATGGAATTCTCCTCCATTTGTTTGTGATTAGATTAGTTCAAAAACCGGCTTAAAACAACAGGATCAACCCGGCTTGGGCTGGACAGGAGAGCCGCGAAAGTCGCCGCCAGGGTCAAGCTCAGGAAAACCTGGAGAGTACCCATGCCACCATTATACGCCTTGGAAGCTGGCAACCGAATGCCCAGAAAACGGGCAGCGGGGGGAAGCGCCGCCTCCCCCCGCTGGATGGCTCAGAAGCGGTCGATCCGCTTAGCGACGCCCAGCCCCCGCCGGGTGAGCCCCGCTCGCGGGCCGCGCTCCAGGATGCCCCGTCGATACGCGGTCCTTGCGCAGCTCCCGTCTATCCTGCCTCAAATCCTGCCGGTCATTGCGCCGGTCTTTCCGGTCCTGCTTCAGATCGGTCCTGTCCTTGCGCAGCTCCTGCCGATCCGTTTTCACGGCGCCCTTATCGCCGCTCTTGATGTCCTGCTTGATCTGCTGCTTGATCTGCTGCTTGTCCTGCCTCAACTCCCGCCTGTCGGACCGGACCTCCTTCCGGTCGTTCCGTATCTCCCGGCGGTCCTGCCGGATCTCCGACGAAGGCGTTTGCGTGTTGCTTTGCGTCGTGGTTTGTGTCGAGGTCTGCGTATCCTCCGCCCAAACAGCCGGGGTGCTCCCCGGCGCCAGCATCAATCCCATCACTAATCCTAAACTTCCAACCCGTGCAACTCGATTCATAGTTTCCTCCATTCGGTTATACCTGTATTCTACTATTCTACCCCATCTTGAATCGCGGCAAAACGTCCGGCACTCCTTCATCGACCGAGAGTGCGCACGCCTCCCTAAATGAAAAGCGCCTACCGCCCGGAAGGGCTTCCCGTCCGAAGTGGCTCCCCTATTTGGACTCGAACCCCTTAAAGACGGTGTAGGCAAGAAATCCCGCCAGAGCCAGCCCTACCCAGAAGATAGTTCCAGCGACGATATTGAAGGCATGCTGGGTCATGGTTTAAAGCAGGTCTCCGGTGACCGACCCGTCGGCGGGGAATCCCAGGATGACGAAGCTTCGGTCCCTTGTACTGTGGGGTGAAACTGTAGACGCTAAAAGAGATGCCGAGCACCGAGGGAGACGGTGTAAGAATCCCACCGAACCTCGTTGAGGCGGTCTTCGGTGGTGGTGCCATCTGAGAAGAAGATCCTGTCAATGCCGGGAGAGGTGGTCCAGCTCTGGAACTTGGCGTTCCCATCAATGAACCATTTGTCGGAGAGACGGTATGTCATCCCCACGAAGCCGACGATCCCCCATCCGATGGTTGTGTGCCGAAAGCTTTTCGGCTGTGAGAAGTCGGTTCGGAGATTCCAGCGGGCATTGGCAAGGTAGGACGACCGGTGATATTCAAATCCCCCGTAAAACAAAATCTTCTCGTAGGGCTTGAAATCGAGGTCGAAACCCACCCAAGGGCCTCTCCACTCCGCCCGGTACCGGCTGTCCAATCCCGCGAAAGAACCGGTACGGGGGATGGTTTGAAAGCCGTCGGTGATGGTGAGTGCCTGCTCGTGGTAAGAGTAGCCGACCAGCGGGATCAGCCGAAATTCATAGCTGAGCCCTTCGGGAGCCCACGGATAGCCGATCCCCGCATCAACATCCAAAAGGTGGCCGCTGTCGGAGTTGTTATTAGAACGAGAGAATTCGAACGTGCGGTTGTTCCCCAGATAGTCGGAGTCCTGGTTGTCCCCGGCAAAGATCCAACCGTATTCGGCGGAACCGCGCAGCGCAATGAGAGACTTCCGGGTAAACAGCGCATAGCCGCCGGCTGTGAAGGATTTCAGATGGTCCCAGGTCAGCTCCGAGAGGATGTTGGGGTTTTGCCCCCCTTTGTCGCCCGCCTTGTTCCAGCGGAGATGGTCCCCGCGATAACCACTCCTGACCGAACCCTCGGCTTCAAACCCGAGGAATTTGAAGCGCTTTGATTCTCCGTTTTCCGGTTTCTGATCTTTCTTTCCAAAATCCCATTCCGGATAATCCTGCGGCTGCGACGGTTTCGACTGTTCCGGCTCGGCGCCGGTGGGAGGAAGGGTGGGCTGGCGCAATTGCTGCAGGTTGTTCCGATCCACCGCGACGCGGGGATCCCCTTCCCCGAACAGATTGAGGTCGATGGCCAGTGCCCGCCGGTGGAGCTGCTCCGCTTCCTGGAAGCGGCCGGCCGCCTGGTAGAGCGCGGCCAAATTGTTCAGAGAAGTGGCAAAGTACGGATGATCGGTACCGTAGGTCGATTCCGCCAGCGTGAGGGCTCCCTGCGCGATGGGAAGGGCCTGCTCGTATGAGCCCGAGCGATACAGGGAAACCACGCGTGAGTTGAGATCAACCCAGCCCCCTTCGTTCGCCCCGGCCCAAGCCGGCAACAAAAAGAGTCCCGCGAGGATTCCAACCCAAAGGATTTTTTTCACTGATCGCCTATCTTACCACGAACGTCAGGCAACCTCATTGATGCAGTGGATCAGCTCGGTGAGGCGGCCGAAGTCGCGGCGATTGAAGTGAAGGACCAGGCGGGACAGCCCTTGCAGCGCCGGTTCGTCCCCTTGCTCGGTCTCCTCTTCCGGCAGCGCGGGACCCTGGAGGATCTCGCCGGAGACCAGGATCTCTTTGAACTCTCTGGAGAGCGCGGCGACCCGCTTCTCCGGCAGCGGCTTGTTCAGGCGGATCACCAGCTGGTCCCCCACGTAGCGCAGGGAGTGGTAGACGCGGTAGAAGCGCTGGATGATCTGGGCCGCCTCTTTGGCGGAACGGGCCACCTGGTAGACGAAGTGGTCATTGGAGGAGATCATCCCCTCTTTAACGAGCTGCTGCCCCATGAACTTGAGCAGAGGCCGCCAGAAGCTGCCGTCGGCCAAGTCCACGAAGACGATCGGGCGGGGATTCGCCTTACCGGTTTGCACCAGCGTGAGGCACTCGAACCCCTCGTCGAGCGTTCCGAACCCGCCGGGGAACAGCACGGTCGCCTGTGATTCCTTGAGAAACAGGAGTTTCCGGGTGAAGAAGTACTTGCAGGTGATCAGCTTAGGGTCGTTGAGGATGACCTCGTTGGCCTCCTGCTCGAACGGCAGGCGGATGTTGAGCCCGAAGCTGGCGTCCCGGCCGGCCCCCTCGTGGCCGGCCCACATGATGCCGCTGGCAGCACCCGTGATCATCATCCAGCCGGCCTTGGTCATGAGCCGGCCGAATTCTTTGGCCATCTTGTAGGCCGGACGGTTGGACGGCGTGCGGGCCGAGCCGAACATCGCCACCTTGCGGACGTGCCGGTACGGCTGGAACACCTTGAAGGCGTAGCGCAGCTCTTTGACCGCGCTGTTGATGATCTTCAGGTCGATCGTGGAGGCGCCGTCCTGGCCGAGCCGATAGGCGGAGGTCATCAGCTCGGCGATCAGCATGCTGTCAAACTCGTCGTCGCCGATGGATTGGACGATCTCCCGGATTTTGGCGTCGATCTCCACGTTCCGGGTGGTGTAGAGGTGCTTGGGGCGGTCCTTCGGATTTTTTTCTACCATGATTTTTCTTTCGCCAGCTCCAGCAGATCCCGAAATCCCTCCACCAGATGGTCCGGACCGGCCCGCTCCAGCTCTGTCCGGCCGCAGAAACCCTGCGCCACCCCAACGGTGAGAACGCCGGCTTTTGAGCCGGTCTCGACGTCGATCGGGCTGTCGCCGACCAACAGCGTCGCGGCGGGAGCGGCCCCTTCCCTGCGCATGACCGCCAGCAGCGACTCCGGATCCGGTTTCTTGGGGTACTCGGAATCGCCGGCGATGATCTCCGTGAAGTAGCCGGCCACCCCCAGCGCCTCCAGGATCTGCCGCGAGTAGGGGTTCGGCTTGTTGGTGATCACCGCCTGCCGGCGCCTCCGAAAATGCTCCAGCACCTCGGTGACGCCGGGGTACAGCACGGCATGGTCCAGCAAATGCTCGGCGTAGAAAGCGCGATAGATCTTCGTGCCCTCCTCCACTTTGGCCGGGTGCTCCGTTTTCAGGCAGCTTTCGACAAGGCGCTTCAGGCCCAGCCCGACATAGCTGCAGATCTCTTTCTCCGGCAGCGGCGGCAGCTCCATCCGCGCCCGCATGTGATTAGCCGCCCGCGCGATGTCTTTGCGCGTGTCCACCAGCGTGCCGTCCAGATCGTACACAATCAGCCTAACGGAAATAGGCATGGAGCAGGTACTGGTGGAGCATCCTCTGCGTGTTGAAGTTGGAGCCGTTCAGGGCGATCGCTTCCCGCATGACGTTGATGAAATGCGGCCGCTCCTTGTAAAAAGCGGGCAGCACCACTTTCTCCAGCTTGTCATAGAGGGCCGCGGTGTCGCGGGCGGTCCGGTCCCCCTGCTCCGGGGCTTTCCCCTCATCCTCGCCGATCGCCCAGCCGGTGACTCCCTCGAGATGGCCTTCCACCCACCAGCCGTCCAAGATGCTCAGAGAGGGCACCCCATTCAGCGCCGCCTTCATGCCGCTGGTCCCGGAAGCTTCCAGCGGCGGCTGCGGCGTGTTGAGCCAGAGGTCGCAGCCGGCCGTGAGGATCTGCGCCAGCTCGATCTCGTAGTTCTGCAGGTAGACCACCGCGACCTCCGGGGCCAGCTGCCGGGTGGCATGGATGATGTTCTGGATGGTCCGCTTGCCGTCCTCGTCGTGCGGGTGGGCCTTGCCGGCGTAGACCGCCTGGAACGGGCCGGCCGACGCGGCGATGCTTTTAAGGCGCCCGACGTCCTGCAGCAGCAGGCCGGCCCGTTTGTAGCCGGTGGCGCGGCGGGCGAAACCGATGGTGAAGACCTCCTCTTTCATCTCCACGCCGGTCTCCTGCTTGACCCGCTCGAGCAGACGGCGCTTCGCCTGGAGATGGGCTTCCCAGAGGTCGCCGTCCGGGATGGTCAGCGCGCTGCGCAGCGCGAAGTTGTCCTCGCGCCAGCCCGGCACGTAGCGGTCGAACAGCTTCTGGAACGGCTCGCTGGTCCAGGTGGGGACGTGCACGCCGTTGGTAATGGCCCCCACCGGCCGGGAGAACATGGTGCTGGAGACTTCGCCGTGGCGCTTAGCAACGCCGTTGACGTAATGACTGAGGTTGAGGGCGAGGTGCGTCATGTCCAGCATCCCGTTGACCAGGAAGACCTCTTTCATGCTCTCGATCCCCTTGCGGCCGAGCACCTTCTGCACCAGATCCAGCGGGAACTGGTCATGCCCGGCGGAGATCGGCGTGTGGGTGGTGAAGACGCACCGGCGCCGGACCCGCTCGAGGTCGTCCGGGGTGAAGTATTCGCGGGAGTTCTTGCGAGCCTCGCCGTCCAGGAGTGCCAAGGTCAACAGGGCGGAGTGCCCTTCGTTCATGTGGAAACGGGTGAGCCCCTCGTAGCCGAGCACCCGCAGCATCCGGACGCCGCCGATGCCGAAGATCGCCTCCTGGCAGAGCCGGTAGCGCGTATCGCCTCCGTAGAGGTGATGGGTGAGGGCCCGGTCATCTTCGCGGTTCTCCTGCAGGTCGGTGTCGAGGAAGTAGACCGGCACGGTGAAGCCGCCGGTTCCGGTCACTTCATACTTCCAGGCGCGCAGGTAGACGGATCGCCCTTCCAGCTCCACCGAGGCCCGCTGCGACATCTCCTGGAGATGCGCTTCGGGGTTCCACTCGACCCCCTGCTCCTGCTGCCAGCCGTTGGAGTCAAGCTTCTGAGTGAAGTAGCCCTTCCGGTGCAGCAGCGTGACGCCGACCATCGGGATCCCCATGTCGGCCGCGGTCCGGATGGTGTCGCCGGAGAGCACACCCAGACCCCCGGAGTAGGTGGACATGCCGGACTCAACGGCGATCTCCATCGAGAAGTAGGCAATCTGTCGTTCGGGTGCCGTGCTCACGCGTTTTTAGCTTCGATACACAACAATGGTCCAGGTGATATAGTCTTCACTGTTCAGTGCAAAACCCGTTCCAAATCTTCCATCCGCCCTGATTTGCAACTTGATGGTCGTTGGACCCCCAGTCACATTGGTCACCCAACTGCCCGACATTCCTTTATGCGAATTCTGCTCATTCGAGCCAAAGTTCTGCTCGGGCGATGTGTTCTATCCAATGACCACCTGCACCTTCCACATTCCGGCCATATAATTTGAGACCGGCGTGTCAGCAAAGCCTGATAAGGAGTACGTGATTACCACGATCCCTGCCGGCAGGGTGATTGTTTTATCAGAGCCGGGGATGTCAACGAAGGTGGTTGAAGCCGTATTCCAGAACGTACTAGGCGACGACTCACTCTTTCCCAGGAAAAGGTTGTCGATGAACACTCCTTTCGCGCCGTTCATCGCGCCGTCCACCTGCACGTTGCCCGACACACGCGCGTTGCCGGAGACGTCCAGCTTCTCGCCCGGCGTCGTCGTCCCGATCCCCACGTTGCCGGCGGAGTCGATCCGCATTCGCTCCGAGGGGTTTGCGGTGGTGTTGGACGTGTAAAACGTGATCTTGTTGTTCGCGTTGTTTCCGCTCGACTGAAGCCACATCTCGTTATTCGCGTCCAATCCGATTGCCGCCTTGGAAGCCGTCGCCGCGTCGTCCCACATCACCAGCTTGTCTCCGGTAGCAGAAGTGGACCCTTGCTGCTCCGGATGGTGCAGGCCCGCGTTGCCGATCGTGATCGCCTGACGCGTGTCCACGGCACCACCGTCCACCCCCAACCCCAGCAGCGACGGCGGATTCGCCATCCCAATCCCCACGCTGATCGTGCCGGTCCCCGCTCCAGGCATGAACAGCACCTTGCTCGGTGTACCGTTTTCCCCTACAACATGCAGAAGTCCCTCGGGGGCTGCCGCATCGAACCCCGGCCCAATCCCCAAACTCCCCCGGATGATTGCCTCCCCATCTGTCGGCGCCACTGCGCCATAGGCCGTTCCCACCGTCAGACTTTTCGCGTGCACGTCCTGCCCCGCCCCCCCACCGGGAGCCGGATAGTACGTCACCAGCTCGATGGTCTCCGCGAAAGAAACCGCCGCGCTCAACGCGATCACCGCCAATGCTCCCAGGATGCTCCATTTTATTCTCATTGAGCTGCCTCCAATTTTTCCCGCTCCGCTTTGCGGTGGGCCTTGAGTTTTTCAGCTAAAGTTTTATCCGACAACGCCAGGATCTCCACCGCCAGGAAAGCCGCGTTGGCCGCGCTGTCAATCGCCACCGTCGCCACCGGCACCCCCTTGGGCATCTGCACGGTGGAGTAGAGGGCGTCGGCGCCGTTCAACGCGCTGCCGGTCAGCGGCACGCCGATCACCGGCAGTGTCGTGTTGGCCGCCAGCGCCCCGGCCAGGTGGTTGGCCATGCCGGCGCCGGCGATCAGCACCCGGATGCCTCGCTCCTCGGCAGTTTTCGCGAACTCCGCCACCTTGTCCGGCAGGCGATGGGCCGAGAGGACCTTCATTTCGTGTGGCACCCCGAACTGCTTCAGGATCTCCGCCGCCTTTTCCATCTTGGGGAAATCGGTCTGACTGCCCATCAGGATCGCTACCGTCACCGTGCTCATGATCACTTTCCTCCCGTCAGCTGTTTGAGCGCTTGAAGGTATTTCTCGCTGGTCTTGCGGACGATCTCCTCCGGCAACGGCGGGGCCGGCGGGTTCTTGTCCCAATGGATGGATTCCAGATAGTCCCGCACAAACTGCTTGTCGAAGCTCGGAGGCGGGCCGCCCGGCTTGTATCCCTCCACCGGCCAGAAGCGGGAGGAGTCCGGGGTCAGCACCTCGTCCGCCAGCATGATCGTTTTCCCATCGGGGACTTCAGCGAACTCGAACTTGGTGTCGGCGATGAGGATGCCGCGCACCCTGGCGAAATCCCGCGCCATCGTGTAGACGGCCAGGCTCAGGGTTTTAAGTTTCTGCGTCAGCTCTGTCCCAACCCTCTTCGCCATCTCCGCTTCGGAGATGTTGATGTCGTGGCCGCTCTCCTCTTTGGTGGCCGGCGTGAAGATGGGCAGGGGCAGCTCGGCCGATTCCTTGAGACCCGGCGGCAGCTTGACCCCGCAGACCGATTGGCCCTTCTGGTATTCTTTCCAGCCGGAGCCGGAGAGGTAGCCGCGCACCACGCACTCCATCGGCACCACCTTTCCCTTGGCCACCAGCATCGAGCGGCCGGCCAGCAGCGATTGATGGACTTTAAGCTCGGGGTGCAGGCTGATGATCTCCCGGATGTCGGCGGAAATGAAGTGGGTCGGCGTGATCCCCTTCAGTTTCCCAAACCAGAAGGCGGAAAGCTGCGTCAGCACCGCTCCCTTTTGCGGGATGCCGGTTGGGATCACGACGTCGAAAGCGGAGATCCGGTCGGTGGCAACGATCAGCAGGTGCTCGCCCAGATCGTAGACGTCCCGAACCTTCCCCTTCTTGAAAGGCCGGATGCCGGGCAAGCTGGTTTCCAGAACGGTCTCGGCGGTCATGGTCATCTTTGCGCTCCTTGGACAGCGACCTGCTCTTTGATCAGCTCCGCGAACATCCGGACGAATTGGGAGTGATCCATCACGGTCGGGGCCCGCAGGAACCGCAGGCCCTGACCTTCAGCCGCCTGTTTTGCCTCGATATCCAAATCATACAACACTTCGGTATGGTCAAAAAGGAATCCGATCGGCACAACGACGAGGGTGCGCCGGCCGGCGGATTGAAGCCGGCGAATCTCCGCCGCGACGTCCGGCTCCAGCCAGGGTTGGCCCGGAGGGCCGGACCGGGACTGGTAAGCGACGCTCCAACCGGCGGCGCCCAGCGCCTCGGCCGTGAGCCGGCTGGAGTCCCGGATCTCCTGCTCGTACGCCGAGGCTCGCGCCATCTCCGTCGGGATCGAGTGGGCGGTGAACAAGAGATGTGCGGCGGCGCCATCACCATTGCCGGCGGACAAGAGCGGGCGGACCCGCTCCGCCTGCGCCTGAATAAACAGAGGGTGATCGTGCCACGGACGGAGGTACTCATACTCCACGGCGGCGCCGGCTTCCTGGGCCGAGGCCGCCACGCTTTTCACGTACCGGCCGAAGCTGGCGTCCGACCGATGCGGGGCGAGGATGATGCCCAGCCCCCGGCGCAGCCCCTTCCCGCTGATCTCGCGCAGCGTGTCGGCAAGGAACGGCCGCCAATTGCGCATCCCGAGGAACAGCGGCAGATCCACCCCACTGGCCCGAAGTTCCTGCTGCAGTTTCCCGAACAGACGAAGCGCATGGGCGTTGTACGGCGAGAAACCGCCGGTCGCCTCGTAATGACGCGCGACCTCCTGCAGCCTCGCCTCGGGGATCCGGGTCCCCTGCGTCAGCCGCTCGAGAAACGGGCGGACCTCCTCCGGCTTCTCCGGCCCGCCGAACCCGATCAGCAGGAGATGATCGAAGCTCATTTGCAGAGGGCTTCGGCGGCCAGCTCCGCCTGGTGGATACAGTGGGGGATCCCCACGCCGCGGAACCAGTTGCCGGCGAGAGCCAAGCTTGGGATTTTCGAAATTTCTTTTTCGATCCGCGCCACCCGCTCCAGGTGGCCCACGTGGTACTGCGGCATGCTCTTGGGGTAGCGGTGGACCGCGCTCACGCGCGGCGTCGCTTGGACCTGCAGCGTCTCCTTCAAAAGCGCCCGCACGCTCGCCTCCAGGACAGTGTTCTCTTTCCCGGCCGCGTCCGGGGACATCGCCCCGCCGACGAATGCCCGCAGGAGCACCGTGCCGGACGGAGCCCGGTGGGCAAATTTTTGGCTGGAAAAGGTGCAGCCGACCACGCCGCCCGCTTTGCCCGCCGGCACGACGAACCCGAAACCGCTGAAGGGAACCGGGAGGTCCGTTTTATTGAACGCCAGCGTGACCGTGGCGGCCGACTCGTATTGGATTCCCTCCAGCTCCCGCGCCGCCGCCGGCGAGATCCCCTTGAGAAGCGCCGCGGCCTGATAGGCAGGCAGCGCCAGGCAGAGAGCCTCTGCCTGCAGCACGTCCCCCTGTCTCGTGCGGACCGCCCATCCGCCGCCGGAACGCTCGATCCCGGTAACCGGGGTGTTGGTTTTAAGCTCCACCTCCAGCATCCGGCGGGCCAGCATCTCCACCAGCCGGATCATGCCGAAGCGGGGAGTCAGAAACATGCTGTAACGGGGACCGCTGGCCTTCTCCGCCCCGGCGGCGCCCGCCTTGACGCCCCCTTTTCGCAGAGCGCGCAGCACACTGCCGTGCTCTTTCTCCATCCCGTGGAATTGGGGAAGCGCCGCTTGGATGCTGAGCTTCTCCAAATCGGCGGCGTAGATGCCGCCGATCATCGGCTGGGCGATCCGCTGGAGCGCTTCCGGACCCAGCCGGCGGCGCACAAAGGAAGCGACGCTCTCATCCCCGACGGCGGACCTGCGCGGGATGAACCGCTCGCAGGCCATCCGCAGCTTGCCCGGCAGGCTTAAGATCCGGCACTCCATCAGCGGTTTCATCCCCGACGGCGCCGTGAGGTAAAAACCTTCCGGCATCGGCTCGAGCTTTCCCTTCCAGGCGATGAAGCTGCGGCGGGTTCCCTCGCTCGTGGGGATGAGCTCATCCCCCATGCCGATCCGTTGGCACAGCTCCTTGGCCCACGGTTTCTCGGCCAAGAACGCATCCGGTCCTCCCTCGATCAGGAAATCTCCCCGGCGCTCGGTCTCGATGAGGCCCCCCAGCCGGGGCGAAGCCTCCAGCACCGTGATCTTGAGCCCCAGCGATTTCTCGCGGCTCAACTCCCAAAGCCGGTGCGCCGCCGCTAACCCTGAGATCCCCCCTCCGATCACGATCACCTTGTGCTGATTACCGCTCGGGCGGCCCCATCCGCGCGTCCTCATCTTTTGTTGCTCAGTTCATGCACGATTTCGACCAAGGCCACTGCGTTTTCCTCCGGTGTTTGCGGCAGGATCCCATGCCCCAGGTTGAAGATGTGGCCCGGCCGGCCGCCCGTCTGCTTCAGGATCCGCTGGACCTGCTCGCGGATCACGGGGATGGGGGCGCACAGCACCGCCGGGTCCAGGTTCCCCTGAATGGCGGTGTCCCGCCCGATCGCCGCCCAGGCGGATCCCAAATCCACGCGCCAGTCCACGCCGATCACGTCCCCGCCCGCCTGCCGGAACTCTTTCAAGAACGACGCCATCCCCGTGCCGAAATGGATCACCGGCACGTCGAGTTTCAAGCTTTTGATCACCGACCGCGTGTGCGGAAGGACAAAATGGCGGTACTCCTCGGGCCCGAGGCACCCGACCCAGCTGTCGAACAGCTGCACCGCGTCAACGCCGGCCTCGATCTGCCCGTTTAGGTATTTGACCACCGCGCGGCTGATCTTTTCCATCAGCGTGTTCCACGCGCCGGGGTCGGAAAACATGAACCGCTTGGTGTTCACGAATGACTTGGAGCTGCCCCCTTCCAGCATGTAGGCCGCCAGCGTGAACGGGGCGCCTGCGAAGCCAAGGAGCGGGATCTTCGGGTCGAGGTTCTGCCGCGTCAGCCGAACCGCGTCCATCACGTACCGCAGCGATTCGGCCGGCTCGATCTCCGGGATCCGGTCCACGTCGGCGGCCGACGCCACCCGGCCGGCGACCGTCGGCCCGTTCTCCGAACCATACTCCAGCTCCAGCCCCATCGGCTCGAGAATCAGCAGCAGGTCCGAGAAAAGGATCGCCGCGTCGGCCTTGAGCCGCTCGACCGCCGAGATCGCCACCTCCGCGGCCAACTCCTTGCTTTTGCACAGCTCGGGAAAGGAGACCCTCTGCCGGATCTCCCGGTATTCCTTGAGGTACCGGCCGGCCTGGCGCATGATCCAGACCGGTGTCACCGGGACCGGCTCCCGCCGGCAAGCCTTCAAGAAGAGAGAACCCCTCCGCTGAATCGCATCCATAACTTATCAGATTATCACACATTCCGGCCGGGCCATCCCCCGCTTGGGTGAGGCTGGCTGCGCAACCACGCCAGCTGTGGGGTGTGGGCGGCTGCCCAGGACGGCTCGGCCGGCCCTCCGTGCCGGCCGGCCTCTCTCTCGGCCTCGCTCGTCCGTCGCTTCGCTCCGGACACCATGGCCGCTCAGCCTCCGAGACGCCTGGCCAACCACCCCCACCCCACAGCTGGCTTCGTCACGGTCAAGACCGCCGCGAGACAGGACGGACAAGCCGGCCTTGACCGACCGAGCGGGCAGGGAATCCCGAGCGATCAGCGAGGGATGAGCGAGGGAGGGAGAGAGCGAGAAGCCTCGCAGGGGCGACGAGCGTACGGCGGTCCGGCCTGTCTCGCGGCGGCCGGACTTTGCGCGGGACAAAGGAGGTAGTGTTACGCGGTGACGCGGCGGATGAAGCTGAGCAGGTGCCGGAAATAGACCTCCCCGCCAACGATGTAGGTATCGTTGTGGTCGGCCCCGGCGATCGTCACAAACTCCTTCGGCTCGTTGGCCGCCTCGTAGACCGCCCGTCCCAGCTCGAACGGGATCACGGTGTCCCGGTCGCCATGCAGGACAATGACCGGGACATGGATCTCCCGCAGCCGGGCAGCCAGGTCGAAGCGGGATTTGAGCAGCAGGTGGGCCGGCAGGCCGCGGAACAAGCGGCGCGCAACCGCCTTAATCGAGGGGAACGGCGTCTCCAAGATAAGCCCCGCCACCGGCCGCCGCCGAGCGAGCTCCCCAGCCACCGGCGCCCCGAGCGACCGGCCGAAGGCAACGATCCGGGTGGGAGGGATCTTTTTCTCATTGAGCAGAACATCGTAGGCGGCGAGGACATCCAGATACAGCCCTTCCTCGGAGGGAATCCCGTCACTGCGGCCGTACCCGCGGTAATCGAAGAGGAAAACGCTTATCCCCCGGCGGTGGAGCTGGCCCAAGTTGTCCAGCCGATGGATGATGTTGCCGGCATTGCCGTGCGCCCAGAGAAGAACCGCGCCGGGGACGCCCCCGGGCGCGGGTAGGAACCAGCCGAACAGGCGGGTGCCGTCCCCGGCGCGGAACCAGACGTCCTGGAGCGGGAGGCCGGAGAGCCCCCTCCAGTCCCGATCTTCCCATGGAGCCGGGAAATAAATGTACTGTCGGTCAAACACCCGAACCTACTTCCCCGACGCGGGAGGACTCCCCTTGAGGAAAGTTTTGACGTCGGCCGCGATGATTTCCCAGTTGGGGGCGATGCACTTCTCCAGCAGGACATGCGCGGGGGCGTCGGGATCGTTCGGCAGTTTTGTCATCGTGTTGACGACCACCGTCTGCTCAAAATCCTGCGAAAGGTTCCCTTTCCAGACCACCGTGCCGGAAGGACGGTGGATGAGCTGGTAGACCAGTTCCGAGGTGTAGTAAAACTTTCGCGGGTAGCCGCTTCGCTCGGTGTATCCCAGTTTTGGAACCGTCCCTTTAAAGACATACTCGGCGCCCTCATCGGATACCTGCACGCCGGCCTGTTTGAGTTTGGTGATCATCAGGTCGGTGAGCATGCGGGAGGTGCTGGGAGAGCCGGAGCCTTTCGGCTGCATGTCCGCCTCCGCGTCCAGCGTGAACGGCTGCACGGAGACCGTCGGCCCAACCGTCTCCGGCGACGCGGCAAGGTGGGGCGCGGACCCGGACCAGGTCAATCCAGAAGGCCATTCCACCGGAAAAGAATGGCGCTGCATTTTCCCTTGGCAGCCGACGGCGGCCCACGCCAGCACGACGAAAAGAAGTCCGCCCCGAGTGGAACCGTTGATCAGCCGCATGCGATTCGCTCCTCCGTTTACTTTCTATTATGACATGAAGCCAAGATTTGTATCCAACGGCCCTGGCGGCCGTCACCGGCCGTCACCTTCAGCATTGGGATGCCCCAACCTCGAAAGAGAGTCGCCGCCTCCCGCCGGCTGTAGGCGGCGATGTACCGGCCGGGGATCCAGTCTTGGCGGATGAAACCCTTGGCTCGGCCCCACGCCAGCGTGAGGCCGAGCAAGCCGCCGGGTTTGAGCGCTCTCGAGAGTTTTCCCAGTTGGCGGGACAGCTCTTTCGGCGGGACGTGGATGAGCGCCGCATTGCACCAGACGCCGTCGCAGCGGCCCGGCGACAACGGAACTGATTCGAACCGGGCATGCAGTACCTCCGCGCCTGGGCAGCGTTTTCTCGCGGCCAGCACGAACTCCAGCGCTCCCTCCACTCCTTCGACGAGGAATCCCTGCTTCCGCAGCCAGGCCATTTCGACACCGATCCCGCAGCCGTAATCCAGCACCCGCCCTCCGGGCGGCAGCGCCGCCGCAAACCGCCGCAGAAACCGGGAAGGAACCCGCATGCGCGACCAATTCCGCGCGGCCTTGGCCGCGTGCACCCGGTACGCCGCAATCGTCCGGTCCGCGTATGCGCGGGAATCACTCATCGGACGCGGGGCGGCGGCGGGAGATTTTCTTGAGGGCGTGGAGGTGCTTGGCCTTCAGCATCTTTTCTTTCGCGCGGCGGGAGCGGCGGCGTTTTTGCCGGCGGATCTTCTCGATCCGCCTGCGCTCTTCGCTCAGCCGGCCGAGCCGCTGGGTCTCCAGCTTCTCGATGAGCAGTCGGCGGGCGAGGAACCGGTTGAGAGCCTGCGAGCGCTCCCGCTGCACCTTCACCTCCAGCCCACTTGGCCGGTGGCGCAGCACCACGCAGCTGGACACCTTGTTGACGTTCTGGCCGCCGGGGCCACCCGAGCGGACGAAGCTCTCCTCCAACTCTTCCTCGCGGAGACCCAGCCGGGCCATCCGCTCCCGCAACCATGCGGCTTTCGCTTCCGTCACTCCAAAGGGGTTCATCCCGGCCTATTCAAAAAGAGAAAGCCCGGGAGGGATCAACCCTCCCGGGCTTATGAGATACGATCCTGAGGGCGTCGCCTTACGCGGTGAGCCGCCTCACGTTGGAGGCTTGCTCACCCTTGGGGCCGGTGGTGATATCAAATTCCACCCCTTCCCCCTCGCGCAGCGTCTTGAACCCCTCGCCCTGGATCGCGGAAAAATGGACGAAGACGTCCTTACCGTTCTCCGGGGTGATGAAACCGTAACCCTTCTGATCACTGAACCACTTGACTGTGCCTTTTGCCATTGAGCGTATTTCCTTCCTTTCGTCTTATTCTTTCGGAGTCCCGCAAACAGAAAAACGACCGCAGCCTGTGTAGGCCACAGTCGCTAGATCACCTGTCTGCAGAATCTCCGTCGATCACGTCACACTTACTCACTACGGGGCTGATTCTACGAAGCCCGCCGGAGAAAATCAAGTAAAAAATACGGCTAAAGCCAGAATCAGCCGGTACCAGCCGAAGGGGGCCATCCCCCGCCGGTTGAGGATGCCGACGAAACCACGGATCGCGAGGGCGGCGGTGACCGCGGCTACAACGAATCCGGCCGCCAGCGCGGCCGGCGAGGCGGCCTGGAGCAGCGCCCCGCCGTTCTTGGCGGCGTCGAACAGGGTGGCAGCCCCCAAGGTGGGCAACGCCAAGAGGAAGCTGAACTCTGCCGCCGCCGGAGCGGACAGCCCCAGCAGCAGGCCGGCTGAGATCGTGACCATCGAGCGGGAAGTGCCGGGCCAGAGGGCCAGGCACTGAACCAGGCCGATCCAAAACGCCTCGGAAACGGTCAGCGTCTCCAGTCCGCGCGAGGGGGTCTTCCCGCGCCGCCGCAGCCAGCGGTCCAGTCCAATCATGAAAAGCCCTCCGGCCGCCAGCGCCCACGCCACCGGCTGCGGCCCAAACAGATGCTCCTTGATCAGCTTGTGGAGTGCCAGCCCCGCGATCCCGGCCGGCAGGAAACCGACAGCTAAGTTCCGAAGCAGAGGGAGGGAACGCAGCCGCCGCACGTACAGGGCCAGCACCGCCCCGAGCGCCCCGGCTTGGATCACCACCTCGAATGTCTTGACCGCTTCGCCGCGCAGGCCCATCCAGGCGGAGGCAAGGATGAGATGCCCGGTGGAGGAAACCGGCAGGAATTCCGTCACCCCCTCCACCAGCCCGAGGAAGAGCGCCTGCAGAATCGTCATCGGAATCGCAGGACCTGCACGACCACTCCGCTGAAGAGGGCGAGGTTAACGATGGTAAAGATCCGAAAAACGGAATCATGGGAAGCCAGCCCGGAAGGAAGCATTCCTACCAGGCAGACCCAGACACCGATCGCCCAGACCGGACTGATATCGTCCGCGGACTGCCTCTGCTGGATCCGGAGGATGAGAGGGAGGTTGCAGAACGGCAGCGCCACAGCCGAGATCATCCCGACCGTCTGAGCCAGGTCCGGTAAGCTCACGAAAAAGAGCTCTCGATGATCGCCTTCATTTCTTCCACGCTGGCGGCCCGGTTGATGAAGTCCCGGAACTGCGGGGCTCCGGGCGATTGTTTAAGGTACCAACAGATGATCCGGCGCAGCGGCCCCAGATGCCGCTCCTCGTACCGGCAGATCAGGTCGATGTGCTCAAAGAGGACCCGCTTGCGCTCCGCGATTCCGGGCGGAGGAGGAATCGGCCGGCCTTGAAGGGCGGCCTCCACCTCCGAGTAGATCCACGGGTTGCCCAGCGCTCCCCGGCCCAGCATCACGCCGTCGCAGCCGGAGATATCTTTAAGGCGCAGGGCGCTGGCGCCGTCCATCACGTCCCCGTTGCCGATGACCGGGATGGAGACCGCCTCCTTCACGCGCCGGATCGCCTCGTAGTCGGCCGTGCCGGAGTATCCCTGCTCCCGTGTCCGGCCGTGCACGGCGATCGCGTCCAGGCCGGCCTCTTCCGCCAATTTCGCGATCCTCACCGCTTCCCCGCCCGAAGTATCGCTGTAGCCCAGCCGCATCTTCACGGTGACCGGGATTTTCTTCACCACCCGGGCCACCCGCCGGAAGATTTCGCCCGCGGTCTCGGGTTCGCGCAGGAGCTGCGAGCCGCCTCCCTTGCCGGTCACCTTCGGGACCGGGCAGCCCAGGTTCAGGTCCACCAGAGGAAATCCCAGCGCCTCGATGCCGGCCGCTGCTTCCGCCATCACGGCCGGATCGCAGCCGACCAACTGGACGCCGACCGGCCAGTCTTCCTCCCGCGTTTCCATCCGTTCGGCCGTTCCGGGATTGCTGCGGACAAACGTCTCTGCCGAGATCATTTCGAGGAAGGCAAACCGCATCCCGAGGGACCGCGCGATCAGGCGGAAGGCCAGATCGGTGCAGCCGGCCATCGGGGACTGGACAACGAACGGGAGGTCAAAATCTTTCAGCCGAATCATCGTAAATATAGGGACGCTTCTAGAAGCGTCCCTATTTCTTTACCTTTTGAAAGAAACGCCGGCCAGGAACGTGTTGGTGTTCAGGCCGGAGTTTGCCTTAGATATGCCGGCATTGGAAATGTGGATGTGGCGGTACTCCAGGATCAACGAAACGGACTTGTTCAGCGTGTAGTAAATCCCCGCCCCAAACTGAGCATTGAAATTCAAGCCGCTGCCGGTTTCGCGCCGGTCGAAGTCGCCGTAGAGGATGCCCGCGCCGGCGAACAGGTAGGGACGAACACGGCTTTCCGGCTTAAAGACGTACCGGAACTGCAGCGGCGTGACCCCGAGGATGGGCCGAATGAAGGGGTGGATCATCGCCGCCAAGAACAACTCGGGGGCCCACTCCCACTGGCCCCGGTACCATCCGGATCCCGTCTCTTTTCCCATCGGGACGGAAGCCGAGGGCATGATGGGGATGAATTCAAAGTTGGTCGGCCGCTTGCTGTTGGTGTACTGGTACGCGTAGCCGGTGCGGAATTCCCACCGGGCCGGCCGGAGAGCATCCGTCCAGCTCGCGAGGCACCACGGCGAAGAAAACAGGACCGCGGAGACTACCGCCAACGACAGGATTTTCTTCACTCTCCCCCCTTTCGGCTAACAGCCTCTTATTGTACACCATGTTAGAATACCTGCCATGCGCTTGTACGGAAAACGGCCGGTGCTGGAACGGCTCAAGACCGCTCCCAAAACGATCCGCGCGCTGATCCTCCAGCAGGACACCGATGCGGCCGATCTGGTGAAGGCGGCCCAATCGGCCGGGATCACCTTCCTCTCCAAGAGCCGGCATGAATTTTCCCGGCTGGCGCCGGATCTGCACACCCAGGGAGTGCTGGCGGAGGTGGAGGATTTCCGCTACGCGGAGATTGAGGATCTGCTGCGCCAAGCAGAGCCCCGCCCCACGCTGATCCTGCTCGACCGGGTCACTGACCCGCAGAACTTTGGGGCGATCCTGCGCACGCTGGCCTGCCTAGGCGGTTTCGCCGTGGTCCTGCCAAGACACGAATCGGCGGAAGTCAACGAAACGGTCTTGCGCATCGCCTGCGGCGGAGAAAACCACGTCCCGGTGGCGCGCGTGACCAACTTGGGTGCCGCCTGCGAGGCGGCGAAGGAGGCCTGCTACTGGATCGCAGGGGCGGTCCCGGCCGAGGGAACCCCGCTCCACGCCGCCGACTGGCCTGTGCCGCTCGCCGTGGTGCTCGGCTCGGAGGGGACCGGCATCCGGCCCGGCCTGGAAAAACAGCTGGATCTCAAGCTCAGCCTGCCGATGCCGGGCGCTCCGCTTTCGTTCAACGTGGCGACCGCGGCGGCGCTGATCGGCTACGAGGTCACCCGGCGCCGGCTGATGGGAGGGAAGAGATGAAGAAGAAACGGAGCGATTGGGATTCCATCCTCGACCTGACGGGAGAGGCCGGGATCTTGAAGTCCGTGCGGCGCAGCGGCTGGTGGATGCTCGGCATGAAGAACGCCGAGTCGGTGGCCGACCATTCGTTCCGGGCCGCTCTGATCGCTTACCTGCTCGCCCGGATGGAGAAAGCCGACCCGTATCCCGCCGTGATGATCGCCCTCATCAACGACCTGCACGAAGCCCGGATCAACGACCTGCACAAGGTGGGGCACCGGTACATTGATTTCCGGACGGCTGAGTGGAAGGCTTCACGGGAACAGCTGGCCGGGCTGCCGCCCCCAATCGGGCGGGAGATGGGGCGCTGGGTCCGGGAGCTGCTTCAGCAGTCTTCGCGCGGGGCGGTCATCGCCCGGGACGCGGACCTGCTGGAATGCATGGTCCAGGGCAAGGAGTACTCCGATCAGGGCCATCATCCCCGCGCGATCGACTGGATGAAACGGCCGGCCCACCTGCTGAAGACGAAGAGCGCCAAAAAGATGGCGAAAGCGCTCGCGCGCTGGAAGAGCGACGACTGGTGGCAGGCCCTGGTTACTTTAGAGCGGTAGGAAACTTCCCTTCCAAAGCGCCCCGCAGCAGCTTCTTCACGTCCTCTTTGAAGTCGGTCGTCAGCAGCCACTCCAGGTATTTCCGATCCTTCTGGGCGATTTCTTTGAGTGAGCTCCTGCGGGCATACTTGCCGAAGGCCGGGAACAGCTCGCCGTTCCACCAGCGGAACCTCTTTTCCTCATCGAAGTAGTCGTCCATCCGTTCGTACTTGAAGTCCCGCAGGCTTTCGATCCCCTGCTCGGCGTTGCCGTACCTCTCCACCTGCGATCGCAGGATCTCCAGCGTCGCCTCCGTGTCCCCCATCGCGGTGTGTCCGTGGGTGAGCACCTTGCCGCAGTAGAACTGGTAGGCGGCCGTAAGGTCTCGCTTCTCGTGCAGATGGTAGACCCGCTGCGCGTCGTAGATCGCCCGGTCTCGCCAGTGGAACTTGATCCCGGCTTCGAAGAGCTCCCTCTCCAGGATCACCAGGTCGAACCGCTCCACATTGAAACCGCCCAGGTCCGCGTCGCCGATAAACTCCAGCACCTTTTGAGCGATCTGCTTAAACGGGGGGGCATCCTTCACATCGGCGTCGGTGATGCCGGTGATTTCGCTGACGCGCGGCGGGATCGGTATGCCGGGGTTGACGCGGGACTCGAACTCCTGGCGGCTGCCGTCCGGCAACAGTTTCACCAGCGCGATCTCGACGATCCGGTCCCTCTCCACCCAGGTGCCGGTGGTCTCCAGGTCCAACACCACCACCGGCCGGCCGATCTTCATGCCGTGAGGAGCCGGAACAACTCTTTGTAGTTGCGCGCTACCGGAAATTTTGGGTAATCCTTTCGAATGGAGGCCGGCGGGTTGAAGAAAATTCCCCGGTCGGCCGTTTTGAGCATCCCTAAATCGTTGTAAGAATCCCCGACCGCCCGGACATGGAATCCAAGCGCCCGGATCGCTCGGACCGCGTTGAGCTTTCCGTTCTTCTGCCGAAGGTGATAGCCGCTGATGAATCCCTTCCGGTCCGCCTCCAACCGATTGCAGAGGAGAGCCGGAAACCCAAGCTTCCCCATGATCGGCCGGGCGAACTCAGTGTAGGTGTCCGACAGAATGATCACCGGCCCCTCGGCCTTGAGCCTAGCCAGGAACGCCGCCGCCCCCGGCAGCGGCCGCATCCGGCTGATCACCCGCTGGATGTCCCGAAGGCGGATCCCTTCCTTCCTTAATATGCCAAGCCGGTAGCGCATCAGCTTGTCGTAATCCGGTTCGTCCCGCGTGGTCCGCTTCAAGGCCTCCACCTCGAACCGCCGGGCCACCTGGATCCAGATCTCCGGCAGCAGGATCCCCTCGAGGTCGAGACAGAATGCGCGCGGGGCTCTCTTCATGAGGGCTATTTTAGCACTTGAATGAACAGGGGACGCTCTGCTTTGGGACACACTGAGTAGGTACCCAAGGGACGGATTACAGAACCTACCGGGCCATCTCGGCAAGGTCCCGTTGGGTAAAGATACGGAATTCCGCTTTCTTCAACGAGTGGGCTAGAGGGGACCGCTCAAATCTTTCCCGAAGATTTTTCTTCAGCGATTCTTCTTCGCCCGCGCTCAATCGGCCCCATTTGCATTCCGCCACAAGGACTCTTTCCTTCCTTTTTATCCGGCAGACCAAGTCCAACGCCACGTCCGCTTGCCAATAGCGGGCGGAGCCGGGATACGCCTGCCGGCAAAAATCCTCCCACTGCCTGGAAACATGTTGGCGCAAGATTTGCATGCGTTCCTCTCTAGAAAGAGCAGGCCACCGGGCGCGAAACGGCAGGTAAACCGCGTAATAGAAGGAAAGCGCCGGATCCTGAACCTGATAGAAAACCCGCTTCGTCGTGCGCGACGACTCCCCGAAAGGAAGCTGCCGATGGATCAGCCCCAACTCCAGCAACAACGCCAGGGGACGGGAAAGATTGCCCTGAGCTGTGCCGATCCGGGAAGCAAGCTCGCTCGGCTTGGAAACTCCTCGGCCCACCAGGTCCAAGATCGCCTTCGGAAGGGTCCCTGTAATCCCTTCGTCCCGAACTATGCGGACCGGCTCCTCCGCCAGGATCGCGGACGGATCAAAATAGAGGAGTTGCGCCTGGTCCAGCAGCGGAGCCTTCGGCAGCAACCTCCAGTAATGTGGCACCCCTCCCACGAGAGAGAACCGCGCAAACGATTCCGGCGCGGCGACATCGTATCCCAGCGCACGGCAAAACCACGCATATCCCATCGGCTGCAGATCCAGATGCAAGGAGGTCCTGCCGTACAACGGGGCGGCCTGATCGAGGAATTGGGAGTGAAGCATCGCCTGAGAGGATCCGGAAACCAACATCAGGGTTTTCGCCTTCGGGAGCTCGTGGTCCACCCACTTTTGCAAGATGCTGGGCAACGCGGGATCTCCGCTCACCCAGTAGGGGAACTCATCAAAGACCAGCAGCTTGGGGAGTTTTTCCTTGGACAGGAGACGGAAGAACTCGTTCCACCCTCTGGGCACGATATCGTGGAAGATCGGGAGCGACTCTCTTAATTCCTCCGAAAGATGCAACAGCTGTTGCTGAGGGGTGCCTTCAACCGCTTGATGATAAAATCCGCCGAATCGCCGGCAGGCCTCTTCCAAGAGGGCGGACTTGCCCACACGGCGCCGGCCGGTCACATACCCGAATCGCCCCCGCCCTAGCTCGCGCTGGATCCGCCCCATCTCCTCCGATCGGTTCCAAAAGCTCATGAAAATAATGATGCTTTATAAACATCATGTTTGTCAAGCATCATTTTTTGCTTCGGTGAAGACGCGCATGTACTACGGACCCATCGTAGGCGGTGATACGGGTCGCAGGGGCAGGTCAAACTCGATTTGTCCGGTCGGGTCCGGGCGCTGGAAGGTGTTCGGCCGCTCCGGCCTTTCTTCCCGCTCATTGAATCCCAGCCGCTCGGTCCAGATCTCCCATTGCTGTTCGATCGCTTCCCAGTAATTTCCTTGCCCGCTGTGGCGGTGGCCGAATCGGCTGTCGTACCACGCCCCACCGCGCGAATCCTTGACCCGCTCCTCGATCCGGTGCGCCTGGAGCGGAAGATCCTGATGGATCCGGTGAAGAAACACTTCCCGCACGCTGCCGGGAAGCCGCAGCAGCGTGTGAAACGCGAAGATCGCTCCGTTTTCTTTGGCCCGCTTGAGCAGGCCGGGGATATCCCGGTCGTTGAGCCCCGGGATGATGGGGGCCACGCCGATTCCCGCCGGAATACCCGCGTCGGCGAGAATCTTCAACGTTTCAAACCGTTTATGGATCGCCGGGGCGCCCGGCTCCACCTTGCGGGCGATTTCCTCATCGAGGAACGGGATGCTGATCGAAACGCTCACCGACGCCTCGCGCGCCAGCCCTTGCAGCACATCCACATCCCGGCGGACTAAAGCATGCTTTGTGATAATAGCTGTCGGATTGCGATATTTAAGACAAATTTCCAGGCAACCTCGCGTGATTTTCCAAGCAGCTTCCAGAGGTTGATAGCAATCGGTGACACCAGAGAAGACGATCCGTTCCCCTTTCCAAGAATGGCGCCGGAACGCTTGTTCGAGAAGACGAGGTGCATTCTTTTTAATAAAGATCTTCCGTTCAAAATCAGTGCCAGCTCCTAGTCCAAAATATTCGTGAGTCGGCCGAGCGTAGCAGTAGGCACAGGACGAAAAACATCCTCGATACGGATTGACGCTCCAGCGGAAGCCCAAGTCGGGGCTGTCGTTGCGGGAGAGGATTTCCTGCGATTGGTCTTCGTAGACTTCCACCGTTCCGGCGGGCGGAGGCTCGCCGATCAGTTCCCGGTGCTCGGTGAGATACGGGTTAGGCGGGTTCCAGACTCGGACAGGCTCAACGGACATCGTATACTCTCCAAAGAGAGTATACTAGACATAAGTCTAGTGTTCTACTGCAATTCCTTTCCCATTACCCAGGTTTCGTGATGGGGCGAACCCGGCAGGTGGGGAGCCGCGTACCGGGCCAGCACGCTGAAACTGTTTTTGGTGAAGAAGGACTTGCCGCCCTCAGTCGCCGAGACGATATGAATGCCCCGCACCTTATGCTCGGCCATGTAATGGAAGAAAGCCTTCAAGAGGGCGGAGCCGGTCCCCGCCTGGCGGAAGGCCGCGTCGAGGTTCAAGTGGCAGTGAGCCGGATAGCGGGCCAAAACCTCGTCTCGGATTTTGGACCAGCGGCCGGCGGCCGAGACGGCGGCGCCGGCGATTTTCCAGAAGGCCGGCCGGTACCAGTATCCCTCGCGCAGGGAGATCCACAGCAGGCGCAGCAGGATGTGCCGGGCGAAGAAGGCCTCGAACCGCCGGCTGTCCAGGCAGCCGGTGAGATACCCGATCACGCGTCCTTCCGATTCCGCGACGAACAACGCCTCTGGCTCAAACTCGGAGTAATAACCGATGAGGGCCTCGGAGATCAGCGGGCGCCCTTGGAACAGCGCGTCCATCGATTGTCCGTACAGCGCCGTCTCGCAAGAAATCCGGCGGACAGCCTCCGCATCTTCCGGCCGGTATCGCCGGACTTGCAGCTCACTCACGCCGAAGGACCCGCCAGCTCGTCTGCGAAATCGACAATCCGCCCGCTTGTCCTTGCGCTTGGACGAAAACCGTGTCCGGCTCTCCCAGCAGGCTCCACGGGATGGTGAGCAAAATATCTTTTTGAGTGGCCTCACCCTTGATCCCGCTCTTACGGAGGGCGACGCCTCGATCCGACGCGTGAAGCCGCTCCAGCTGCCAAGTGATCCGCAATTTCGGCATCGCACCAAACGGCCGGCCCCGGCGATACCCGAAGACATAGAGCGATACCCCCAGCTCCCGATCCAGCGGACGCCGCAGCCCGATCCGCACCTGGAGCCCGGGTCCCGGGTTGCGATAGGCCACGCCGGCCAGATGAGTCTGGGGGGATTCCTGTTCGTACGCCTCGGTCTCGGAACTCATCACCACCCCCTGCGTCGAGCTCCACCCATCGGGCCGGAGCGGAATCTCCGGCACCGTATTGAACAACTCATTGCGTCGGGCAAAACCCTCCATCCAGGAAAGGCTGTCCACCGTCTGAGTCCTGTAGACACGAATGGCTGCCGCCTTGCGCCTGGCTTCTTCCGGGGTCAACTCCAGCGACCACCAGGGGGTCTCGTCGTCCGCTAAAGGTTTCGGGAAAACGATCGGCTCCTCCGGACGCGCTCCGTGTAGATTCGGCCAAGTGCCGATGTGGATAGGATACGTGAGAACCTCAACCGGGGGAATCCGGCTGGACAGATCGAGCAGGGCCACCTGCAGGAACAGGTAATAGGCTCGATGATCCGGCTGGCCGTCTACTGGCTGAGTGACGAAGATCCGCGTGGGCCGGAACTCCAGGATCTGCTGCGCGAGGTCTCTCACCACCTCCTCTCCCTTGTGCGGATGACCGTAAGAGAAGGCATCGTCATAAGGAACGGTGGTCGTCCGGGTTGCCCGGCTCTTGAAGGGAGCCATCCGGCTCCAATGCCTTTTCCAGATCTCCAGCGTGCCGCCGTCCGGATAGCCGAGAAAAACCGTCTCCTTCCCCGGCACCCCCAGGTAGGCCATCGCCTCCAGCGATTCGATCCGCCGAAGCTCCCCCATCTGCTCGCGGATGCGCGGTGTCAGCCAGGGGCGCTTGCGGTACAGCAGGAACGCCAGTTCGTTGTGATCGCCGTACGTGAGGTAAACGATTCGGACCGCCGCCCCCGCCTCCACCGCCTGCTGGATCAAACCCCCGGCGCCCAGCGTTTCGTCGTCCTCGTGCGGGGCGAGAATCATGATCCGCTCTTTAGAAGTCGGAGGCGGAAGAGGAGAAACCGGGGGCAGCCCTGCCGCAGGCGATGACAAAATCAGCGCCGTGGCGGCGGCGAGGACAAAACAGCTCGGCTTCAAAGCTTCCCCTTCAGCACCTCACGGACGCGGCGGGACTGCAGGTGGTGGGAGCAGTAGCCGGAAGGATTCTTCTCAAGGTATTTCTGGTGGTACTCTTCCGCCGTGTAAAAGGGGCCCGCGGGGACAATCTCGGTGACGATCGGGCTGGAGTAAACCTTGGCCTCCGCCAGCAGTTTTTTGAAGCGCAGGGCGGTTTCCGCCTGATCCCTATCGTGGGTGAAGATGACCGAGCGGTACTGGCTGCCCACGTCCGGGCCCTGGCGGTTAAGCGTGGTCGGGTCATGCCATTCCCAAAAGGTGATCAGCAGCTCACCGTAGGAAACCTTCGCCGGATCGTACGTCACCTCCACCGCTTCGGCATGGCCGGTCCGGCCGGTGCAGACTTGGGCGTAGCCCGGGTTTTCGGCCGAACCGCCGGCGTATCCGACCTGAGTCGAGACCACCCCGGGGATCTTCGCGAAGACTTTCTCTACTCCCCAGAAACAGCCGGCTCCGAAAGCAGCTTTCTTCAAGGAATTTCCCTCCCCCTTCTTCCCCCGCGGTTTCTTCTGGAACTTCAGGGCGACCGAGTTGATGCAAAAACGCTTGCCGGTGGGGGCCGGACCGTCGTCGAAGACGTGCCCAAGGTGGGAACCGCAGTTGGCGCAGTTAACCTCAACGCGGCGCATGCCGAGGCTGTTGTCCGTCTCCTCCACCACGGCGCCGGGCCCAACGGGTGCAAAATAGCTGGGCCAGCCGGTGCCGGAATCGAACTTGGTGTCCGAGCCGAACAGCTCGTTGCCGCAGGCCGCGCAGAGATAAACGCCTTCCTCATGAAAATCGTAATATTTCCCGGTAAAGGGGCGTTCTGTCCCTTTCTTCCGTAAAACCTGGTACTGCTCCGGGGTCAAGCAAGTCTCCCATTGCTTCTCGCTCTTCTCCTTTTTGTCCGTCATCGCAGGTGCCTCCTTTATTGCCGCCGCCAGACAGACCACGGCCAAGAACGCCCAAGCAGCGCCTTTTTGTCTCATGGAATCAGGACCACGTTACCGTAAGCCGGCGGAGTCATCACTGCGCGGTGCGCTTCCGGGGCCTGCGCAAGCGGAAGTTCCTTGCCCACGATCGGTCGCAGTGTTCCTTTCTTCAGACCTGCCGCCAGGTGAGTGTGAATCTGCAGAACTTCCTCTTTGGACGCGCTTTTTAGAACCATCCCCAGGATGGAGGCGTCCCTCTGCATCGCGTCCCGCGGGTCCACCTCGACGGTCCCGCGGCTTCCGATCACGACAATCCGGCCGAACGGAGCGAGTATCTTGAGGTCGGTCCCGAGGTTCTGGTTCGCCAGCATCTCCAGAACGACATCCACGCCCCGCCCGCCCGCCCACTTCATCAGTTCCTCCAGGTGCCCGGGCGCGTTGTGATCCAGCGCGTGATCGGCCCCCTGCTCTTTTGTCAACTGCCTGCCCCGCTGGGAGCCGGCCGTGCCGATCACTGTGAGCCCCGCTTCGCGTGCCAGCTGCACGGCGGCCAGGCCGACTCCGCCGCTGGCTCCGTGGATCAAAACGGTTTCGCCGGCCCGGGCGCGGGCTTTTTGGAACAGGGCGCGGTAGGCGGTACCGTAGGGGATCGCAAGGCAGGCCCCTTGCGCAAAGGATACGCCCTCCGGCAGCGGAAAGGTTTGGGCTTCGTCGAACAGCCCTTTCTCCGCGTAGGAGCCGGTCACGCAGCGGCCGCCGTAGACCCGGTCACCGACGCGAATTTTGATGACGCCGGCGCCGACCGCCTCCACGATTCCCGCCCCGTCCGCGCCCGGCGTGTACGGCAGCTTCGGAGAATAACCGAGGCTGCCGGCCCGGACGTAAGTGTCCACCGGGTTGACGCCGGCCGCCTTCACGCGAACCAGCACCTGGCCGGGCCCCGGCACCGGATCTTGGGTTTCTTCCACCCCCATCACCTCCGGCGGGCCGGTCCGAGCAACGCAGATCTTTTTCAGTGCAAGCTCAGCGGCGGCCTCTGTTCGGCCGCGCGGCCGGGCGGTTCCCCCGTCGGTCCTGACGCAAATCCCGGCGATCGCCGCGCAGATCCTTTCGGTCCTGGCGGATCTCCTTCCGGTCCTGACGGATCTCCGGAGGCCGGGTCGGGGCGTTTTCGGTGGCGCTGTCGGCGGCCCAGCTCGTGGAACCGAGCGTCAAACTCACGGCCATGCCGATGGCTGTGATGACCAGCGTGTTTCGGGTTTTATTCATTATTTGCTCCTCCTTTTGTTGTTTATTAGACGACGAACCCGGAAAAAGGTTTACTTGGGGCGGTGAGAGATCCACCATTCCCTGCCGATGGGAACCATCGACAGGAAGATGATCGCCGCGACCAGGAAATGGAGGTAGCGGTCGATGTTCGGAACCAGGCGGCCGAGAAAAAAACCGGTCAGCGTCATGCCGGAGACCCAACCCACCCCGCCGGCCACATTGAAAAAGAGGAAGGTCGGATAGCGCATCCTGCCCACCCCCGCGACGGTCGGAGCGAAGGTCCTCACGAACGGAACGAAGCGGGCTAGGACAATCGTCTTCGGTCCGTACTTCTCGTAAAAGCGCTGCGTGCGGAGGAGGTGGTCCTTGTGGAAGAACCCGGAATCCTCCCGGTTGAAAATCCGAGGACCCAGATGGTACCCGATGGCGTAGCCGGTGCTGTCTCCCGCGATGGCGGCTAGGCTCAGCAGGAGGATCAGCAGGCCGATGTTCAGGACGCCGTCCGTCGAGGCGATGAGGCCGGCCGTGACCAGCAGCGAATCGCCCGGCAAGAAGAAGCCGGCCAGCAACCCGGTCTCCGCGAAGACGATCAGGCAGAGGGCCGTGGTGCCGCCGAGGCGGATCAGCTCGTCAAAATGATACAGCCTGGAGAGGAATTCCATGTGGGTCTCCTATTTCATCCTTAGCCGCCGCTTGGCAGCCGGAGGCAAGCGCTTGACCTGCGCCTCCCTCCTCAGCGCGGACGATCGGTCCGGCTGGATCTCCTGGTAGAACAGCCGGACCGGACGCCGGCTTCGCGTGTAGGCGCCTCCCCTGCCTTCCCCGTGCTGCCGGAGGCGGCGCGGGACATCCGTGGTCACCCCGGTATAGAGGGAGCCGTCGCGGCAGCGCAGAAGATAGAGAAACCAGCTACCTGCTTTCTCCAAGGTCATAGAATACGGAATATCTAGAGATCATCTGCGGCGGTAGGCGCCCCGGGGCGGAGAGCCCCCGCGACCACGATTCTGGCCTCGATCATCCCGGCTCGACGGACCCGCCGGCCTTCTGTAGTTGAAATGCGGCAGGGTCACCCGGGGCAATGTCCGGTGGAGGGTCTGTTCAATTTCCTGGATCATCGGCTCCTCCTCCTTGTCCACCAGCGTGAACGCGTCGCCGGTGGCGTCCATGCGGGCGGTTCGGCCGATCCGGTGGATGTAATCCTCCGGCGTGTTCGGCACGTCGAAGTTGATCACGTGGCTGATCTCGTCGATGTCGATCCCGCGCGCGGCGATGTCGGTGGCCACCATCACCTGCGATTCGCCGTACCGGAAGTTGTCCATCGCGTGCAGCCGGCGCTCCTGGGTCAAGTCCCCGTGCAGCGCCGAGGCCCGGACGCCGCGCCGCACCAAGTCGTGCGCCAAGCGGTCCGCCGAGCGCTTGGTCCGGGCGAAGACCAGAACGGAGGTCATCTCCTCCCCGCGCAGCAGCTCGGCCAGGAGGTCCGTCTTCAAGTGCCGAGGCACCGGATAGATCGCGTGCCGGATCCCGACCGCCGCCGAGGAGCTGCGCCCCACCTGCACGGTCACCGGGTTGTTCAGGATTTCATGCGTGAGCTTCAGGATCTCCGGCGGCATCGTGGCGGAGAACATCAGGTTCTGCCGCTTCGGCGGAAGCAGGCGGATGATCTTGTGGATGTCCGGCAGGAAGCCCATGTCCAGCATCCGGTCCGCCTCATCGAGCACCAGCACCTCCAGGTCCACGAAATCAATCCGGCCGGAGTAGATGTGGTCCAGCAGCCGGCCGGGCGTGGCCGAGATGATGTCCACCCCGTTCTCGAGCGCGGAGATCTGCGGATTCATCGGAACGCCCCCGAAAATGGCCGCCCCCTTTAGATGGACGTGGCGGGAAAGGGACTTCAGGTGCTCCATGGACTGCAGGGCCAGCTCTCGGGTCGGGGCGATGATCAGGGCCCGCACGTGCTTTCCGCTCTTGCCTTCCAACAGCTTGTGGAGGATCGGCAGCACGAAGGCGGCGGTCTTGCCGGTTCCGGTCTGCGCGCAGCCGATCAGGTCCCGGCCTTCGAGGATGAGCGGGATCGCCTGCGCCTGGATCGGGGTGGGGCGGAGGAACCCGAGATCGTGGATCCCTTTCAGGAGATTCGGGTGGAGGTGCAACTGCTCAAACGTGACCTCCGGCTTGGGCTTCTCTTCCATGGGAAGCCATTATACGCTTCCCTTTTCGTCAGCGGGGAGAGATGCGGTGGCCTACGACTTCCCGGTATAGATCCTCCACCTCGGCTGCCATCCGCTCGAGTCCGAACCGCTCCCGTACCCGCAGCTGCGCCTGCCGGCCTATTCGCTCCGCTAATTCCCGGTCGCTCAGCGCTCGCGTGATGCCCCGCGCCAGTCCCTGAATATCTTCCGGGTCAACCAAAAACCCATCCACCTCCTCCCGGATAATCTCAGAGACCGCCCCCATCCGGGTCCCCACCACTGGTTTTCCGGCCGCCATTGCCTCAATGAGAGTCAACCCAAACGCCTCCGGCCAGCGGGACGTAAAGACGAAGACATCCATTAAAGACAGGGGGATCCGAATGTCTTCCACCCCTCCTACAAAATGCACGCAGTTGAGAATACCCAGGCGATCGGCGACATCTTCCAGAAAAGGGCGGCGCGGGCCGTCCCCCACAATCAAGACTTGGAGGTCGGATAGGGTTTCCTTCAACAAAGAGGCAGCGGCGAGGAGAAGATCGAAACCTTTCACCTTGCCCGAAGCCAAACGGCCTATCCCGCCGACCAACCGGGGCCCATCTGGAATTTGCCAGCGTTCCCGGTACGCCCGAATGACGGAGGGGTCGGGAGGGGTCGCGTAATGGTCCGCATCCACGCCGTTGTAGATCAATCGAATGCGCTCCGGCGGGACCTGAAAATCCCTCAGCAGGTGTTGCTGGACTATCTCGCTGATTGCGATACACGTTTGGCCCATGCATGGGTAGAGTCTTCTCCCCAGCCTGCGTTTGTAGATGCCGTGCCAGGTCGTCACGTAGGGGATCTTCGAGCGGCGGGAGACCTGGTCCGCCACCACCTGGGCCACCCGGGTGTGCGCGTGGATGATGTCCACCGGCTCACGCTCCAGCCGGTTCAGGATCTGCCGGATGCTGCGGAAGGTTTTGTGGCCGAATTCCTGGCTGGTCTTCAAAGGGATGCGCCACTGCTCCAGTCCGATCACCTCAGCGCGATCCTCCAGCTGGCCGCCCCCCGAAGCGATTTTGACGTGGTGGCCCTTCTCGGCCAGCTGTTGGGACAAAGAGAGGATGTAACGCGCGATCCCCCCCGTATTGAGATGGGATGTAATATGAAGGATCTTCATGCGCGCCTACCGGCTGAAAAAACGCTGTAAGGCCGGGTAGTTAAAACCCGGGACCAAAACAAAATCGGAGAACAAATCTATCCCCAGCAGAACCAGGATGATGCTGGCGTAGACGGCATACCTCCAGCGATGTTTGATGAAACCCAGATATAGCCAGGTGACCACCAGCCGCGAATAAGGCGTAATCAACAGAACCGAAAACCCCAAATCGGCCAGGAACCGAACCCAGAAGTCAGGCGAGCCGAAACGATGAAGATCGGCTTGAAGCAACTGGGGAATGCTGCTGGCCCGAATCTTGTCTCCCGGATTCGTCCGGGTGATCAGTTGAGCGATCGCCCAACTGGAGGCCATCAAGCCGATGCTGATCAACATGCCGGCCGTCAGAATGAAACCCAGCAGCGGTTCCATGTCAAACTTGGAAAGCCACCGGACGCGGTTGACGTCTTTCATCGAAAAACGTGGACCCCGCTCCAGATCATCTCCAACCCCAAGAGGGTCAGCACACAAAGGAAGATGCCCCGGATGGCCTGGCTCTTCAGATCCCGGAGCAGCCTGGCTCCCAAAAACGCGCCCATGAGCATTCCTAACGTGATCGGGAATAACCACTTTGTATTGACCAACCCTGTCTCCAGGTAAACGTCCAGGCCCCCGAGGGCGATCGTTCCCATCATCAGGGTGCTCATGGTCAAGGCAACCTTAGTCGGAAAACCCATCACCAGATCGGCGACTAGGACCAAAAAAATCCCGCCGCCCCCTCCCAGTAATCCGGCAATCAGCCCCACCCCGAATATGCAGACCACTCCAAGAACGGGACGCTTGCCTTCGTAAATCACCGTTTTCCCATCGGCTGAATCGTAATAGCTTCCCGCCAAGATCGTCCCCTTAAGGAGACCTTCGCTTTTTAGAAAGGGCCCGGATCCTTCCCCTCTCCATGTTTTCCATAACGCCAGCCCGGAAACCAAAACCACGAAACCACAGAACAAAAACAATGTGTGACGGCTCACCGCCCCGGTCAACGCCGCTCCGAGCAAGGCCCCGCTGATGGCAAAGCATTCCAGGAAAGCGCACACTTTAAGATTGGGCAGGTGATGCCGCAGGAAGGGGGGGGAAGCGATGCTCGAGATCGCGATGACCGAGACGGAGTTGATGGCGATGGCCTCCCGGATATCCACCCCGAACGCGGTGAGGATGGGGGTCAGCACGAGCCCGCCGCCGATTCCGTCCAAAGCGCCGACAAAACCGGCGACGGCTGCCGCGAGGAAAAGAAGCCCGAACGGCATTAGTTGTTCCTTTTCAACTCAACCATCCGCTTGGCCACGAACGTGTCCGTCGTCGCCAGGCCACTGTGTTGGTAGGCCTCCAGCGCTTCATCTCGCTTCTTCAAAGACTCGTAGATCTTCCCTATGGACAGATAGATGTAGGGGCTCCAACCTGTGGCGGGTTCCTCCTGGAGGGAAAGATTGAAGATCTTCAGCGCCTCATCAAACCGGCCGATCTGCGCGTAGTAGCAACCCAAAAAGTAGCGGGCATCCTGCCGGATCGTCTTGTCTTTCGGCTGCGCGATCAGCCGGGCATAAATCTGTTCCGCAGCCCGAGTCCGGCCGAGAAACGTATAGTGGTGCGCCCGTTTCATCAACCGCTCTTCAGCGGACAACCCGCGGGTGGCGATTGGCAACTGGAAATAGAAATCCTGGATGACGCAGAGGATCATTCTCCGGACCGGTTCCGGGATCTGGTCCAACCAACCTTTACGCTTCCCTCTCCAGCTGTTAAAGAGGGTGGGCTCGTTTTGGTACCACGACGCCTGTCGTTTAAAGTCATGAATTACACCCAGTTCCATCAACAGCTTCACATCGGGGGCTTTGATAAGGAGGGTGGGGTCTTCCGCCACCTCGTGACGCGTGACCAGTTTACCCCGCCGGTCAAAAATCGGTATCCCCACCAGAGGATCCACCACCCGCCATCCCTCGTCAAAATAGACTTCCGCAACGGAGTGAGGAGAACGGCCCCGCTCGTCGCGCAGAAAAACGAGCCGTACATCCAGCGGAAGGGTGCGGGCCAATTGGGCGAAGACGTTTGCGCCCTGATCGCACCAGCCTCGGCCTGCCGCCAGGATTTCCAGAGGCTCAATGTCGCCGACCGGTCGGTCGTTCGGGGGGGCAAGCACTTGGGCATGGACGTAATCCAAAAGGCGAAGGACGGAGGATTGCGGATCCGCGGCTCCCTGCGTGACGCGATCGGCGATCCGCTGGAACACGACCCGCGTATAAAAATGTTCCAACTTTTCCTGCCGCCGAAAGTTCGTCAGAACGGCAAGAACGAGAACGGCGGCGATGACAACGAGGCCGATGCCCAGGCGAAGAAGGTGTTTCACGCGGTGATTATATCCGATACCGGGTATGGAGCAGCAGGGTAGCTCAACGGTTTCGAAATTTTCCTAAAAAGAAATTTGCTGCTAAACCTATCATCGTAAAATCATCCAGATAACCAATAACCGGCAGGTAATCTGGAATAAAATCGAAGGGGCAAATCAAGTAAAACAAGGCCCCATACGCTACCAGCTTCCTAACGAAAGCAACCCTTTTTGAACGGATCGTCTGCAGAAGAGTTCTAACCCTCCAGGACCACTCTTTGCCTAGGCGTTTAAACTTGGATATCTTTTTTAGATTATCTTCCACCTGCGCTCTTCTGACATCGCTGGCGCCGATCTGCGCTAACCCGACAATCAAACGCTCCTCGTTATTCCCTTTGGTGTTCCTAAGGAAGTCTTTGGACAACCCAAGGTTTCGGAGAATAGCCTGAAAGGGCCTCACCTCATTCTTCGAAATGATCTCCCTTGTGATAGGCGATTCGGTCGTCAGCATCCCCTCCCCCATGAGCTCAAAAACAACATCCTCCAATGCCCTGCCATAGAGGCCCGGCATCTCTGTGTGAGATGGCTTTCGCATCCAGCGCCGCACCGTCATGTTGGAGATTCCAAGCCTTTTGGCCAACTGCTCCGGAGAAAACCCGGTTTCTTTGAGGAGATTTAACAGGTGGGAAACTTTCATGGGCTCAAATTAGCAAGTAGGGTTGTACGTGTCAAGCTACGGCTCTCCTCGTGATCTCGAACCCTTGCGCACGGAGAGCCCCGCTGAGATTTGAAAAAAGCGCCGGATCTTTCCCCAGCTCTTCCATAAAGACCAACCCCTGATTTTTGAGTGTACCCGCGGCAATCCATCCCGCAAGAATGGCGGGCACGGAGGCGGTGATCTTCTGCATAGAATTAAGCGCTTCGCCTCTCCTGGAAAAGTTTCTAACAAGCCACCTCGTCTTTTTATTTCCCGCCGAAAGGGCAATCTCAGCAAAGGTGCTGTTGTCCTCGGCACGCCCTTCGGCGACCCGTTTACTGAACGTGCGATTCGTATCACTTAGAAATCCCTGGCTATTGAAAAATAGAAAAAAATCTCGGAAGCCTTCCGGCCTCACTACCCTGAAAATAAAATTCCGCACGGGTATTTTTCCAAGAACGTTTTCAAATCCACTTGCGCAATAGTAACTCTCTGCCGCAATGCCAAAAACCTTTTCTTTCCTGTACCCCTCAAACGGTTGGCATTTTATTTTTCTGCCGTTTACGATCTGCCAGGAAGGGATTTGATGCTCGAGCATCAAGTCCTCGAAACACCACAGGAACGGGAAGTAATGCGGGGTGCGCGCAAGCGATCCCGCTTTGATTTCAATGTCCTTAGCCCCAGGATGGCCCGCCGCCTCTCTGCCCAAGATGCAATTCACAAGTCCCGGGCTGAAACCGCACCCAGGAACCACAAGAATGCCGCATTTTTCTATCGCTTTTCGATGACGCAGATAAAACGGCGGATCTACATCGGAAATGTCCAGGAGATTCCTCTTCCAGCGCAATGCAAGCGCAAGACACTTCTCCCCCAACTCACCAGGCAAAGCGCCGATAAAAAGATCGTACGAGGAGAGATTTTTTTGCGCGGCGAAAAAATCCACTCCGCCAATGGAAGGAACCCTCTTGCAATAAGAAGCCACAGCCCTGCCGATGCGCCCATTTCCGATGATCAAGACACGGTGTTTCCTCATCCATTCACTTGCCACAGTTTCGGCATGACGAAACTCGCGGAGTGTATTTCGGGCGTGTAGTACCTCAGCGACGGAATTCCCTTGCTCAGCCGGGAAACAAGCCTTCGGGTGATAACGGCAGGGGTGAGCCTGCTCGGATCGATTCTTTTGGAGGCGAGCATAAAACAGTATTCGGAGCCACAGCTGTAAGACGGCATCGGCAGCCGCATGGGATGGACATATCGAAAGAGGGTTTTGAGTTTCTTCGCGGCGTTTTCGATCACCGGTTTGAAATCAAGAAACGGCCCAAGTTGAAATATGGCGATTCCCTCTGCGGTCAGCGCGTGACAGACCTTTTTATAAAACGTCTGTTGGAAAAGCGTCTTGCCGGGTCCGACAGGGTCTGTCGAATCTACCACGATGACGTCGAAAAAGCTGCGATGGCGGCCCATAAATTTGGATCCATCTTCAAAACATATCGAAAGCCGCTTGTCAGAAAAAGCGCCTTTCGAGATGAAAGGCAGCTTTTCTCGCGAAAGCGCGACGATCTCCCGATCCACTTCAACCTGATACAACTCACGCACGGGATGTTTGCGCGCCTCCCGCAACACGCCTCCATCGCCGCCGCCAACAACAAGAAATCGTTTCGGAGCCGGGTGCGCTAGAAGGGGCACATGGGTAATCATCTCGTGATAGATGAATTCGTCGGACTGCGACAATTGAATAATGCCGTCGAGCGCCAGCATGATGCCAAAACCCGGACTCTTAAATATAAACACCTCCTGGAAGGCCGTCCTGCCGCGGAATATCTCCTTTTCTATCTTAAAGAGATCGGTCTTGCACCGGCGCGCTCCCGGAAAAGAAGTTTCAATGAACCATTTTTTGGCATCGAACACGCGGAACTTTGTCATGGGTATCCTGTTCTAATCCTTCCTGCGAATAAAACGACGTTGCGCCTCCCCTGGACATGATATAACATTTGTTAACTTTGGGGGGTTCCTGTTGAAACCGAAAAACCTATCCCTTCTCTTAGAGAGAGAAGTTCTCGATTCTAAGAAGTACGAGTTCGTTGGGCATCACCTCATCGCCAGTTATTCCGACTGCAATGCCGACGCCCTGCGAGATACCGAAGGATTGGCCGCTGCAATGAAAGCCGCCGTCAGGGCGACGGGAGCAACCTTGCTCCGTTCCGTTGAGCATGTGTTCCCGAACGGCGGCTTTACGACGCTGCTGCTTCTTGCAGAAAGCCATGCTAGCATTCATACCTATCCGGAATGCAATGCCTGCTTTGTGGATTTCTTCACCTGCGGCAATTCCTGCACCGTTGAAAACTCTGACGCCGTACTCAGAAATTATCTTCAACCCCAAAAAGCGCATTGCCAAGTCGTTTTTCGTAATGGATCCGCTTAAATCCCGCCATCCTTCTGAAAAGCTGACCTTTATAGAAACCTCAGACCCCTTCGATGAGTACGCCTATGGTTTATCCGGCGTCGTCTTCAGCGGAAAAACAAAATTCCAAGAGGTCCTGATTGCCGATACCTATAACTGGGGACGGATACTGGCTTTAAACGGTGCGATACAAAGCTCGGAAGAAGACGAGGCTCTCTACCACGAAATGCTCGTCCAGCCCGCCATGCTCTGCCATGCAAACCCTGGCAAGGTCCTGATCATCGGCGGCGGAGAGGGGGCTGCGCTCCGAGAAGTTCTGGCGCATCGCTCGGTGAAATCCGCAACGATGGTCGACATCGATCAGGAGTTGGTGGAGCTCTGCCAGAAATATTTGCCCTCCTGGCACCTTGGCGCTTTTGAGGATCCTCGCGTTCGCTTTATTCACGCAGACGGCCGCGCGTTCATAGAGAATGACCGCGATCTGTACGACGTGGTGATCGTTGACGTGGTAGACATGCTCGACAACAACTCTCCCGTCCAATCTCTTTATACGAAGCAGTTTTATCAAAAGCTTTACCGGCGGCTCTCTCGGAATGCCGTCGTCGTTATCCAGGGTCTGGAATTTTCGCACCTGGATTACGAGGGACATGCGGCTCTCTTCAGAACACTCAAAACCGTATTTTCAGAAGTCCACAGCTACCGGGCCCACATTCCTTCTTTTTTCTCCTGCTGGGGATTTCTCATTGCTTCGGACTGGTTCAATCCCGCTCGGTGGAATAGTCGGCGGATAGATCAGGCGATCGAGGAACGGCTCGGATTGCAGCGGCCTGAACACATAACCGGCGATTTCTTAAAGAGCGCTTTTATTCTCTGCAAGGAAACAAATTCCCTCCTCTCGCAACCCGGTCCCATCCTGGAAGACGGCGTTGATTTTATCCCCGTGCCGGAACTGCAGCATGGATAAAACCGCCGATCTGCTTTCAACCGAAGAGATTATCAGTTGCCGGATTCGCTTTCCGCGCGACGCCCCCCACGAAAAAGAAGCTATTCCCGCAGAACAATGGTTTAAGGACGCGGCGGATTCGGGAGGCGATTTTTATTTCCTCTTTGTGCCGGATGCTCCATCCGCAACGGACCTGCGCAAAGAGACTGAAGAGCGGCTCAACGAGCTCCGCGACGCCTCAGGAGAACCGGCGATTGAATTATTTGCGAAGCCTTACAGAATCGTATGGTTTCCTTCACGCGCGATCGTTTTAGGCGGAGACAGCCTGACGGAAGAAATGTTTTCGGCCCTGGTGGAATTTGCATCCCTGGAGAACCGCCTCGGAAAATTGGAGGCGGAGAGTGCCGCCTGCCTCGAGGCGTGCCAGAATGATATCCCCCTGACACACGCGGTCGGCCCACAGGACTTGCTTCGCCAAACTCACGTCAATAAAATGACGGAACAAATTGCATCTTCCCGAATGGAGTTCGTCCGCTTAACCCCCTGCTTCGATAACTTATGCGGCAGGCTGACGCCGCAGACAAAGCATGTGATCAGTGAGCTGACGGAAAAAAAACGGGTGTGGGACGACCGGATTGAAGCCGTGGATGACCAGCTGGAGTTTCTGGGGGATTTGTACGAACTTGCGAATGACCGCCTGACGGAGTTCCGTTATTTTAGACGAGAAACTTCGCTCGAGTTTTGGATCATTGCCTTACTGGTACTCGAATTGGCCGTGATGCTTTGGGAAGTGTACGCGCTCTCTTTCCACGGTTAAAGCTGCCCCTTTCACGCTCTCGTAATCACTCCTTGGCCCCTGACTGCTTGAGCAATTCGACAATATCAGCGTCACCGCTGTTCCTGGCTGCGCTCAAGGCCGTCGCACCCGTCTTGGCCTTTGCGTTCACGTCGGCTCCGGCACTGAGTAAAATTTTGGCTAATTCAACCTGTCCTTTCGATGCCGCCGAAATTAAAGCGGTCGAGTCCAGCAACCCTTTCGCGTTCACATCGGCGCCGTGTGCTAAAAGAAGTTTAGCGATCTCCGCGTTTCCCTGCAATGCAGCATAGCTCAGAGCAGTCCCCCCAAAGGAATCTTTCGCGTTTGCGCTCACACCCTTGGCCAGCAACTTTTCAATTTTAGCTCTGTCCTTCTCCGCCACTGCGTTGCAAAGCTCCTCTTCGGGGGTTTTAGGTTTAAGCTCATCCAGTTTCCCATTCAATGTTGTGAGCTGTTGCTTCACGGTATCCAAGGTATCGGCAAGACCTCTCACCAGTTGATTGACAAATTCCAGGTAAAGTTCCTCTTTCCGTTTCTTGTCCGGCTCCTTCTCCAGTTTGGATACGAGATCCCTCCAGAGCGGGATTTGGGCCTCGTGCGGATCGAGGGCTTCCCATTGGCTGAGAACTTTTTGGGCCTCGCTATATCTCTCTTCCTTGAGCAGCACCTTGAGCTGTTCCATCAGCGGAGCCACCTTTTTTTGCAGTTCTTCGGATGCTTTCGCTTCTTCACCGGATTTTTTCAGCTCTTCCACGCTTTGCTTCAGTTTTTCGAGATCCTGTTTCGTTTTCTCGTTCAGTCCATCCGTATTCCGGCCGGAGTCTTGCGGGACATTTCCAGAATACGCCGAGGTTGAAAAGCTGGTGACCTGTATCGAAACGAACAAAAAACAGACAACCCTCGCCTTCATACTCATAACGGATGCCCCCCTTAGAACTTACGGGCTTTATTCTATACCCGAGAAACGCCCTCTATATAATGAGAGGACACAACAGGAGGTGCGGCATGAAGAAAAGAATTTTCCGGATTTCAGTCGTATTTCTCACCGGTTGGCTGGGCGGATTGGCTGCCCAGTGGATATCTCCGATTCCCACGGCGGCCGCCGCCGGCTCCAGGATCCTTCAGGCGGACCAGCTCTGGATCTACGCTCAGGACGGCAGGTACCGCCTGCAGATGGGTACTTACCCCAACCCGGGCGAACAAGGGCTTCCGCTGGTCGGCTTGTCCGACAACAACGAGCATCTCCGGCTTCTCCTTCGGCTGGCCGGCCCGAATGGGTCCCCGGTTTTAGTCTTCAAGGACAAAAACGGAAGAGACCGGATGGTAATGGGACTGAACTACTCCGGGGGAGACGAAACCCCTTTCATCACCGCCACGGACGCGGCTGGGAATTCCCGCTCTCTTCTCTAACAGATCCGTAATTAATCTTCTGGCGAGTGCTCCTTCGCGCCAGCCTTTTTGATCAATTCGATGATCTTTTTGTCCCCCTTTTCTGCGGCAATCATAAGGGCTGTTTTCCGAAAGGCATTGATCGCGTTGGGATTCGCTCCCCTCTTGAGCAGGGCCTCCACCGTGTCGGCATGTCCGCCGCCAATCGCCCACATGAGCGGAGTGCCTTGGAAACGAGGGCCGACGTCATCCATCGGGTTGATCCTGTTTTGCGCTTCGAGTTCCGCTCCTCGATCCAACAGCAAAAGCGCGGCAGCGGTATGGCCATTCTCGGCTGCTAAAATGAGAGCCGTCTCGTCCGGATAATCCCGGACATCGACTTTCACCCCCTTATCCAGGAGCGCTCTCGCAATCTCGGTGTGGCCGAGTTGCGCTGCGATCAGAAGGGCTTTCCAGTTTCCAGTAAAACGGTCCTCCAAATCGGCTCCCGCATCTAACAACGCCTGCGCAACAGCGAGATGGCCTCCGGAAGCGGCCTTCCCCAATGCGGTCTCGCCGAATTTCGATTTTCCATCCATATCGGCCTTGTGCTCCAACAGGATTTTCACAATGGAGGCAAAACCCCCGCTCGCCGCCTGCAAAAGGGCTGTCCGGCCATCCTCATCGGCCGCATCGACGGCAGCCCCCTTGGCCAACAGGGCCTGAACGATCGATTCGTGGCCTTTATCCGCCGCTACGATGAGGGCCGTTTGGCCATCTCTATTTTTTGAATTCGGATCCACCCCTTTTTCCAACAGCGCCTGCGCCCATTCAAGCTGACCTTCATAGGCCGCGGCGAAGAGACCCGTAGCCGCCGCGGCACTCGACCCCGATGAAACACCTTTTTCGATCAGGAGTTTAGCGATGGCCTCGTGATGGGCCCGCAGGGCTATGCTCAAGGCCGTCTGGTCATAGGGGCCGGCCGTGTCAGGATTCGCCCCTCGATCCAGCAGGACGCGAACCGATTCAATTTTCTCCGCATCCACCGCACTCATGAGCGCCGTATGCCCCTCGCGATCCTGGGCGTTGATCTGGGCGCCTCGATCCAGCAAAACCTTGATCGCTTCCGTTTCGTCATACTTTGCCATCCAGATCAAGGGAGTCTGGCCGTAGGAATCGGTCGCGTTCGGATCCGCATGGTGGTCCAAAAGAAGCTTCACGATTTGCGCCGCCTGCTCAAGGGTGATATCCAAATTGTACCCGGCCATCATCAAGGGGGTGTTGCCCTGATGGTCCCTGGCATTCGCGTCCGCTCCCCGTTCCAACAGGAGTTCAATGATCTTTGGATCAGGCCCCCACATTGCCCGATGCAGAGGTAAATCCATTTCCTTGTCCCGGGCGTTTTTGGGGTCAGCCCCATCGGCAAGGGCCTTCTCAACGGCTGCCAGGTCCCGACTCTCGATGGCGGAGAACAGGGCGCTGTCGGCTCCAGGTTTAGCCGCGGCGGAAAGCAGCAGAACGAGAACGGGCAGGCAGAGAAGCTTCCATTGTTTGGCCATCTTATTCCTTCGCCCCCGCGGCCATCAGCAGTTTAGCCACCTTGGCGTTCCCGGTTTCTTTCGCCCACAGGAGGGCTGTTTTGCCGCTCTTGTCCTTCACCGTGACATCTGCTTTCTTTTCCAACAGGATCTGGACCAGCTTAGGGTCCCCGATCCGCGCCGCCCAGATCAAAGCGGTCTCCCCTTGCCCACGGCTCCTCGTGTTCGGATTGGCGCCGCGGTCCAGAAGAACTTGAGCCGCTTCCAAATGCCCTCCGGAAACCGCCATCATCAGAGGTGTCATGCAGGGGGGTGGCCCCCCTATGCTGATTGTCCGCTTTGAGATCATCGTATTAGTCGAGCTGCTGGACGCAGCCGCCACGGTTTGCTGCGCGGTTTCTTCCTCTCCTGCGCACCGGCCGGTCTGCTGCAGCTCGATCCCCGCCCCATGGTCCAGCAGCACTCCAATCACATCGGCATGTCCCGCCGAGGCCGCCGCCATGAGGGCCGTGGTACCGTAATTGTCCCGCTGATCCACCTCCATTCCCTTGGCCAGCAGCATTTTTACGATCTCCGGATAACCGGCGTATTTCCCATCCACCAAGCCGCCGCGCGCCGCATCAATCAGGAGCGGCGTTCTTGCAGTATCCGGCTGCCGGACATCCGCGCCGTGATCCATCAGGAACCGGGCGATCTGCGCGTTCCCCCTTTCCACAGCTTCAGGCAATGCCATCTCTTGATAGCTTCCCCTTTTGTTCGGATCGGCGCCGCGCGCCACCAGCAACTCCACAGTCTTGAAGTCTTCCCTCTGAACTGCATAAATCAGCGCCGTCGTTCCCCATTCGTTGGCGGCATTGGGATCGGCCCCTTGATCCAGCAGTGTTTTGACGACATCCGCATCACTCTGGGCCGAATCGGAGCCGTCGGTTAACGTCTTGATCAGTAATTTGTTTATCGCCTCCAAGTTGTAGGATGAACCAGATTTTTTTGAGGCCTCAAGCAAAATCTGGACGATCTCTGAATTCTGTTCCCGAGTTGCCGTCTCGAACGCGGTCCAACCATTCTCGCCTTTTTCATTTGGATCGGCGCCGCGGGCCAACAGCAGGCGGACAACCTCCGGATCCTTCCCCTCCACGGCTGCCATCAGCGTGGTGCGGCTTTCTTTCCACCGCGCGTTCAAATCCGCGCCCCCAGCCAACAAGGCCTGCGCCGCCTCTTTGTGCCCTCTGCCGGCCGCCGCCATCAGGGCGGTCGAATACCACTGCGTGGGAATAACCTGGTTCGGGTTGGCGCCGCCGGCCAACAGCACCTGAATGGCTTCCACATGACCACCCTCCGCCGCATAATAGAGCGGCGTGCGGCCCCCCTTATCCACGACGTCCGCCTGAGCTCCATGATCGAGCAGGAACTTAACCGCCGCGGCTCTGTCCATCTCAGCGGCCTTACTCAGGGCGGTATCCCCGTCCCGATCCTTGACATCCACTTTAGCCCCCCGCTCCACTAAGGCCTGCATCGTCGGAACATCCACCCCGGTCGCCTCCATCAGGAGGGTCCTTCCGCTGGGGTTATTCAAATTGATGTGGTTGATGTCGGCGCCGGCTTTTAAAAGGCGGTCAATGACGGTGATCCGTTTGAACAGCGCGAGCGTGACCCAGGCCTGCTCGGTCCCGGGATCTGCGAAATCAAATTTCGCTCCGCGGGCAAGCAGCAGATCCACCACCTCCGGCTTATCGCGGATGGCAGCCAGGGTCAAAGCTGTCTCGCTCTCCATATTTTTGAAAAGGGTGACATTGGGGTTGGCGCCGTGGTCGAGCAGGATCCGGACGATCTCCACGTAGCCGGCATCCGCGGCCGCCATCAGAGCCGTTTCTCCATCCGGGTCACCGTTTTGCCTCGCATCCGGGCTCGCGCCTTCTTTGAGGAGCGACTCCACCAGGTCCACCCTGTTGTAATAGGCGGCCGCGTGAAGTTTGGTGTCGAGATCTTTTGAGGAGGCTGACGCCGAGAGGGGGAACCCTAGACAAAGAACCAGGATGAGAACGGATGATTTCCGCTTAAGCATTATTTTCTCCCTCCTGGCTCATTAGACGCCGGAAGCGCGTTTTTGTTCCCTAATAATAAGCGGGCTGCGGAGCAACTATCTTGTATCGGGAGTGGCTGCCCCTTGCCAGCAAAAAACTGCCCCGCTAGGATTCGAACCTAGACAAGCAGATCCAGAATCTGCTGTGCTACCGTTACACCACAGGGCAGTAAGCGATAGGCTACAATTATATAATACGAGGAACCGCTATGGTCGACCGGGTGATTCTTTTCGATGGCCTCTGCAACTTCTGCTCCTTCTGGGTTAAGTTCGTGATCCGGAGGGACCCGAAGGGCAAGTTCCGTTTTGCGCCGCTGCAGTCGCCGAGTGGCCGGGAGGCGGCGCGGGCGCTCGACCTTCCGGAAAATCCTCCCGCTTCGGTCATCCTGAAAGAGGATGGCCGGTACACCGTTCGCTCGACCGCTTCGCTTCGGATCCTGCGGCAGCTCGCAGGGCTCTGGCCGCTGTTTTACTTCTTCATCGTGGTCCCCGCCCCGCTGCGAGACCTGGCCTACAAATTCGTCGCGAACAACCGGTACCGTTGGTTCGGAAAGAATGCTTCCTGTTTCGTGCCGACGCCGGAGATTCGGGCGCGGTTCCTCTCCTAGGCTAGTTCGGGCAGATCGAGGCGGCTGCGTGGCGCAGGCGATTGAGGGTCCGCTCTTTGCCGGCCACCTGGAGGACGTGGAACAAGCTGGGGCCGACCGACCGGCCGGTGACCGCCACGCGGGTCGGGTGGATCAGGTCGGCCGCCTTGAGCTTCAGCTCCTGCGCCAGCGCGCGGCAGGCCGCTTCCACGCCGGCGGCGTCCCAGGTCTCCAGTTTCTCCAGCCGGCCAGCGTAAGCGGCTAACCTCGCCCCGACGCCCGGCTGCTTCAGCCGTGAATGCACGGCCTCCTCGTCGAACGGGATCTCATCGGTGAAGAAACCCTGGCATTGTCGAACCAGGTCCTCCACTGTTTCGGCGCGGCTCTTGTAAAGTTCCACCACCTCGGCCAGCCAGGCGCCGTCCTTCACCGTCCAATTTCTCTCCCGGAGCTTCTCCTGCACCAGAGGCAGCAGCGTCTCCAGCGAGGCCTTCTGCAGGTACTGGCTGTTCATCCAGAGGAGCTTCTTCAAGTCGAACATGGCGCCGGTCTTGCCGATCCTTTTTAAGTCGAACTCCCGGATAATCTCCTCAACCGGAAGGACCTCGCGGTCTCCGCCGGGCGACCAGCCCAGTAGCGACAAAAAGTTGACCATCGCCTCCGGCAGGATCCCCAGGGTCCGGTAGTCGTTCAGGTTGGTCGCCCCGTGCCGCTTGGAGAGGCGGGAGCGGTCCTCCCCAAGGATCAGCGGGATGTGCACGTAAACCGGCGGTACAAGGCCCACCGCCCGGTGGATCAGGATCTGTTTCGGCGTGTTGGAGATGTGGTCGTCGCCCCGGATCACGTGGGTGATTCCTAAGCCAGAGTCGTCCACCACGCAGGCGAAGCTGTAGGTGGGCATTCCGTCGGACTTCATGAGCACCTGGTCCTTGATCTCGAGCGTGTTGACCCGGATCTGGCCGTGCACCAGGTCCTCCATGGGAATGACTTCGCCTGGGGTGATCTTGAGCAGGATCGCCTTGCCGTCCAAATAGGCCTTTCCCTCGGCCAGCAGCTTCTCGGCCGCTTGCCGGTAGATCCCTTGCTCCGCCCGCTTGCTCTGGAAGACGGTCTCGCCGTCCCAATTCAGACCCAGCCAGCGCAGCGATTCGAGGATCTCCTCCAGGAATTCCTTTTTGGAGCGGACCAGGTCGGTGTCTTCAATACGGAGAAGGAACTGCCCCCCCTCGTGCCGGGCGAAGAGCCAGTTGAACAGCGCGGTCCGGGCGGATCCGACATGCAGGAAACCGGTGGGACTGGGAGCAAAGCGGACGCGGACCATTTTTAGTCGGAGCTTCCCCCTTCCGCGGTATACTCGCCACCTCCGGTCTCTCTCAAGCGCTGGCGGACCTCGTCAAACAGGCGGGCCTCCACCTTGCCGCCGGAGGATTTGATCAGCACCTCTACCTTCTTGGTGGCGCCGTCCAAGGCTTTCTTGCATTCCCGCACGAGGGCCACCCCTTCCTCGAACCGTTTGAGCCGGGTCTCCAGCGGCAGCTCAGCCGTCTGGAGCTCCTCCACGATCTTTTCCAGCCGCTCAAGCGACTGCTCGAACGCGGCCCCTTTTGTTTTAGTCGCCATAGTTGCCTCCGTCGGTCCTTTCGACTCTGCTGTGGATCTTTCCTTCATGCAGCCGGGTCTCGATCCGGTCGCCCGGCTTGACCTGCAAAGCCCGCTTGATGATGCGCCCCTCGGCGTCAAAGGTGATGGAATAGCCTCGTTCGAGAACGGCGAGGGGGCTTAAGGCATTGAGCCGGCCGGCTAGGCCATTCACTCGGTCGGAGCTCTGCTCCAGCAGATGCAGCACGCGGGCGAAGAGGGTCCCCTGCAGGCTGTGCAGCCGCTCCGACTGATGGAGAAGGAACGCCTGCGGCGAGCGGGCCAGCAGGTTGCTTACAAGATTTTCCACTTTTTCGGTCAGCTCAGCCAGCCACTCGGCCGGCTCGGTGAAAGCCTGTTCCTCCAGCGCAGCCGCCAGCCGGTCGAAGCAGCCGCGCCGCTGGGCGAGCACGATCTCCGCCCCCTTGGTCGGCGTGGGAGCTCGCACGTCGGCGACGAGGTCGGAGATCGTCCAGTCCTTCTCATGCCCGACGGCGGAGATGACCGGAAGCGCCGAACCGGCGATCGCGCGGGCGACCGTTTCCTCATTGAACGACCAGAGGTCTTCGAGCGAGCCGCCGCCGCGGCCGACGATGAGCATGTCCAGGTTTTCCAGCCGGTTGAGATCCCGGATCCCCTGCGCGATCGCGGGGGCGGCACCCTCTCCCTGCACGCGGGTCGGTTTCAACACCACCTCCACATGGCCGCGCAGGATCCGCAGCATGTCGTCGATCGCCGCCCCCTGAGGAGAGGTGACCAGTCCCACCCGCTCCGGGAAAACCGGCAGCGGCCGCTTGCGTTCGTCGGCGAAAAGCCCTTCCTTCTGCAGTTTCTCCTTCAGCTGCTCGAAGGCCAGCTGCAGCGCCCCCACCCCTTTCGGCTCGATGGAGCGGACCGAGAATTTGACCTCGCCGCGCGGGGCGTAGAATTCCACCCGGCCGGAGCAAATCACCTGGAGCCCCTGTTCCGGCTGGAACTTGAGCGCCCGGACGCTCTCCTTCCACATGACGCACTTGAGCGAGGCCTGGGAATCTTTCAGGTCGAACCAGAGGTGGCCGCTGGGGTACAGCTTCGGATCGGAGAGCTCTCCCTCCACCAAAACAGAGTAGGCAAAGGTTTGCTCGAAGAGTTCCTTGATCTGGCGGGTGACCTCCGAAACCGTGAGCGTTCGCCGGTCCGACTCAAGACCCTCCTGAGCAAACGGCTCGCGGGGTTCCGGCTTTTCGGGGAACGGACCTTTTAAGGAATAGTGTCGGGTCGGCATCAGTTCTGTTTTACTCAAAAAACCCCATCAAGCGAAACAAAATCAACCCTCCCAGGAAGAACCCCATCGCCATGACCTCGGAAGACTGTGCCATCGGAAAAAGGATCACCCCCGCCGAAAAAGCAACCGCCAGAAGGACCAGCAGCAGCAGCGTCTTGGGTTTCGGGGAATTCATGCCGGCTGCAGCAAGCCGGCGCCGGATCCCCGGAGATCATCGATGTTCACGAGGAGAGCGGAACCGATTTTCGGGTTCCTCAGTTTCCAGATCACGCCATCCACGAAGAAATGATGGATTTGCACCGCCGCGATGACCACCGGCTCCGCCAGGGGAAGCGGATGGCCGACGGCTGCCGCCACCCGAGGCAACACCCAAAAAAGAAAGGCGCCCAGCAGGAAAATAGCTATCCCCCACCGCCCGGTTTCCATGGCGACATAGCGCCGCGATGGCAGGATCCGGCCCAGGTCCATCTTTTCCTTCAGCTGCATGGCCCAGGCAATCAGCAAATATTGTATCCCGTGAAAAAACGGAACGAACTCATTGAAACCAGGAACCCTCCAGCCCAGCAGGAACCAGACAAGCTGGGCGGCGGCCGGCAGCAGAACGATCAGCGGAAAGATCCGCCGGTTTAAAACAGACCAGCGCACCACCAGAACCACCAGCACCGCCGCGCACAGGATCAACCCCATTCCGGCGACGGTGGCCACCAGCGGCGGGAGATGAAGCGTGGGAACCTGGACCCCAAAATAAGGCGGCCATTTCTTGAGCCCTATTTCCACGCGAGCCGCGGAATAAAGAAACGTTCCGAAAATGAACCCGGACAGCGCGAACCGTTCCGCCCGCCCGACGGCTACGCCGGAGCGTCTCGCATACGCCAGCGAGATTCCGAGCGATTGACCGCTGTAGTGGTAAGGAGACCAGAACAGGAACAGCTTCACCAGCAGCGGAGCCACCCGGACCGGGTCCGCCAGCGCCCAGACGGCGGCCGCCGTCACGAGCACGGGAATGGCCAGCGCCGTGACCGGATACTGCGCGATATTCTCCCGCGTGTGATAGAGCCGGACGTTGGTGGCGGCAAAATGCGGCCAGTTGCACAGCCATGTCAGTATCGCCGCTGCATGAATAACCCACGGAGTCCGCGGAACCGCGAAAGGGAGCATCACCAGGAAAAGCAGGATAGAAAATCCCCCGATGCACAGGAAGTCCACCGGGGCGGAAACGAAATAGGGGGAGCGGGCCGAAGCGGTCACTCCAGAAAGCCGGCGGCCCGCAGGCTCAGCGGTTCTCCGCTGCCGACGATCAGGTGGTCCAGCACAGGGATACCCAGCAAGCGGCCGGCTTCGGTCAGCCGGCGCGTGAGCTCCAGGTCCTCCCGGCTCGGAGTGGAATCGCCGGAAGGGTGGTTGTGCGCCAGGATGATCGCCGAGGCGCGGGCCACGATCGCTTCCCGGAACGTCTCGCGCGGGTGGACGATGCTCATGTCGAGGGAACCCACCGAAATCTCCGCCGTTTTCAGCACCCGGTGCCGGGAATCGAGCAGGATCAATATGAAATGTTCTTTCTTCCGGCGGGCCAGAAACCGGCGGGCCGCGCGGCCGGCCGCTTCCACCGTCTCGATCGGCCGGCCGCGCGGACTCTCGGGCGCCGACTCCACCCGGCGGCCGAGCTCCCAGGCCGCCTTGAGCTGGCAGGCTTTGGCGAGGCCGACGCCTCGCACCTGCTGAAGCTCCTCGATGGACGCCTCAGCAACCCCCTCGAGGGACCCGAACTTCGCCAGCAGTTTTTGCGCGGTCAGTAACACCGGCTCTCCCGACGTTCCGCGCCCGAGCAAGCAGGCGATGAGCTCGACGGACGAAAGCGCCTGCGGGCCCAGCGCCGATAGCCGCTCGCGCGGCCGGTCAGATTGTGGAAGTTCCCGTATGGTCAGGCGATCGGTTACGGGTGACGCCGGAGGGAGGACCCTCCACCCGGAGCGTAAGCGAGGACGGAGGGAGTACCCGCAGGCGGCAGGACCCGTAACCGATCGATCCTTTACATGGGATTCCCACAAAACCTGCACGGAGGAGGCGAGGTCAATCACTGAACTGCTCCTGCACTCGTTCGATCTTAATCGCTTTGCCGGTTTGGGGGTCCACCTCGATGATCGCGCCGCAGAGCTTCACGTTGCCCGTCGCCACGTTGAATTTGTTCGGCATGCCGGTGAGGAACTTGTCCAGCACCGGTTCCACTTCCCGGCCGATCACCGAATCGTACGGGCCGGTCATCCCGAGGTCAGTCAGGTACGCCGTCCCTTTGGGCAGGATCCGCTCATCGGCGGTCTGGATATGGGTGTGCGTGCCGACGACGGCGCTGACGTGGCCGTCCAAGTACCAGCCCATCACGATCTTCTCCGAGGTGGCCTCGGCATGCATGTCCACGAGGATCACCGGCGTTTCTTTGCGCATCTGCTCGATCAGCTCCATCCCGACGCGGAAGGGGTCGTCCAGCGCGTCCACCCCCATGAAGACCCGGCCGAGCAGGTTGACGACGCCCACCTTCGTTCCGTTCTTGGCGGTGTAGACGGACGCTCCGAAACCGGGCGTCGCCTTGGGATAATTGGCGGGCTTGAGCAGGCGGGGGTCGGCATCCATGAACGGGCCGATCTCCCGGTAGCGCCAGATGTGCTGGCCGCTGGTCAGCATATCCACGCCGGCGGTCGAGAGCAGGTCCAGCGCGGTCTTCGGGGTCACCCCCGCCCCGCCGGCCACGTTCTCGCAATTGACGGCGACGAAATCCAGCTTATGCCGGGCCCGCAGGATCGGCACAAGAGCCTTCACCGCGTCCCGGCCCGGAGAGCCGACCACATCGCCCACAATGAGGATCTTCATCTAATCGGTAATCACCCTTTCCACCGGTTGGTCATGCGATTCGCGCGGAAGCCGCTCCACCACCTGGAACCGAAACGCCAGCCCCACGCGCGGCACCCCAGCCGGCACCCTCAGAAGGAACCGGTCGAAATAGCCGCCGCCCCTCCCTAGCCGGTTTCCCTGCCGGTCAAAAGCGATCCCCGGCAGGATGATCAGGTCCAGCGTGTTCAGGGGAATTTCCCTGTTGGAGAGCCGCAACGGGCGCGGGATACCGTAATGGCCGGAGTGGGCCAAGTCCTTTTCCAAGTCTTTGACCTGCACCACCCCCATGCGCCGCCGCTGCCTGTCGGTCACGACCGGCACGAACACCTCTTTCCCATCGGAAAGGGCCTTCTCCAGGATCCTGCGGGTCTGTACTTCCTCATCAATCGCCGCGTAGCAAAGCAGCCGCCGGGCGTGTTGGTACAGGCGGGTCCGGAACAGCCGGCGGCCGATACTCAAGCTCTTCTTTTCGCGGGAGGATTCAGGCTGCTGGCGGAGGCGCCGGAGGGTCTTCTCGCGCAATACCTGCTTCTTTGCCCTCATGGATAAAACTCAGGATAGCACAGCGGCGGACGTAAAGCCAACGGCCCTGTTCCAGGACAGTCCAGGGCAGATGCCTTGACGGGCGTGGGAATTCCTGCTACAACCACATTCTAAGGACAGAAAAATAAAGGAGAGTCCACGAATGTCAAAGATGTTGCAAAGCGCTCCCCTTATTCTTTTCCTCTGTGTGCTCTTGGGCCCTGCGGGGAAGGCGGTTTACGCTTACGAAGAGAACTCTCCGGCTGAGGCAGAGACGGCGGAGGTGCAGGATCAGATCGTTAAGATTTCCGACGAGGTGAGTAAGCTCCATTTGGAAATGGCTAAACTGCGTTCCCAGACGAAAGCGGAGAAAGATCCCGGCAAGAAAGGCGAATTAAACGTGCAGTTTGAAGACACACGAAAACAGCGGAACTCCCTACAGAAACTCCTCGATGAACTTGTCGAGGAAGGCCATACCACGGAAAACACGAACGTTGACAAGGTGCTCAATCAGGCCAAAAAGTTTGAGCGGACCCAGGACCGGGAATCTATGCAAAGGGAGGCCGTCAGTGATCGCAAAGACAAGTAATCTTTCGGTTGCGTGCACCTTATCGATTGCCCTCTTCCTATTGCTTCAAACCGGTGTCGGCATTGCCCGGGCTGCTGTTCAAGATGAAACCCCAGGTCAAACTCAACGGGAGGCAACCGTCTCCAGGCAAGAAGCCATCGAAGCCATCAAGCGGCGGGCCAAACAAATTATCGCTCAGCGGAAAAACAAGCGCCTTCGATTGGCCGGTGAAGTGACGGCTGGGATCGGCGTGCAGAAAAACCCCGGCGATCTTCCCAGCCATAAGGGAGACAGTTTCGTGGAGAGTTCGTTGTTTTTGAACCTCACCAAGCCGTTGACGCCGACGCTGACCTGGCAAGGGAGCTACTACGGCTCCGTGGATAACTACATTGAGCTGACCGACTACAGCTACACCTACCAAACCTTGACGCCGGTCAAACTCCTCTGGAAACCGGCCCGAAAATGGCGGTGGGATGGGGGCGTGGACTTGGGCTACCTGGTCTATGCGAGTGACAACGCGCCTGACTACAAAGAGTTCAAACCGTTCGTGGGAGTCCGGCAAGATCTGTGGGGAAATTGGTTCCACGCCTTCCACTATGAATATTCCCTCCGGCATTACCTCTCAAAGAGGGCCCGCAACGGGCTTGGCGTCAACACTCGAACTCACCGCGAGGACATGCGGCATAAGGGCCGTTATGAGATCGGCACCGTTTGGAAAAACACGCTGTTCAAAGGCCGAGGAGAATATTACCTCAATGACTCCAACGATGCGCGGAACGATTTCTACGATGCGGAGGATTGGAAACTTATCGGTTCGATCACTCGGCGGATCACCGACAAATTTTCCGTTTATGCCAGCTATACTTTTGAACGGAAAAATTACCGGCACCGGAAGGTGGTGGGCGTTCGGGCAGAGGCTCGCTACGACGACGAGCAGACGTACGCCCTCTCGGGGACGTACGATTTTAATAAGAACTGGAGCCTTACTCCCAGTTTCAGCTACACCCGCCTGAATTCCAACGAGCCGACCGGCGAATATTTCGACTGGACGGCCAAGGCAATGGTGGCGCGGAAGTTCTAGGCGGTTTTAAGCTTCTCGAAGAACAAACCCCCCTGCGCTTTATCTGAGCGCAGGGGGGTTTTATTTAGACTTATGGACAGCCGGGATCCGGCTCATCCGCCGGATGCACGGTGCCGTCGCACCACGTGATCGATGCCGCCGCATTGTTTTCTGCAACGATATCCGCAGTAGAGGACACTATTTCTGGCTGCGGGGCTTGGACTTCCGGTGCCTCCACGGGAGACTCGGGTGCCACTGTCGCCTCAACGCGCTCGGTAGCAGTCACCCCTTCTCCGCCCAGCGTCCCTCCCCCTTCGGCCGGAGCGGCTCCCCCTTCGGCCGGAGCGGCTCCCCCTTCGGCCGGAGCGGCTCCCCCTTCGGCCGGAGCGGCTCCCTCCTGTTGAATTTGCCCTACAAACCCATCGATCTCCGCTTTTGCTCCCTCATCGCCCGCCTCGAGGCGATCCACCAGGTTGCCAGCCTCCACCTGAAGCTCCGGGTCATCCTTCAGCGCTTCAAGAACCATGGCTTTGTCGATCTCCACGCCCCCGATCGCCACTGCTGAAGCCAGGGTGATTCCTGGTCCCCAAAGAGCAAGTGTTGCGATGAATATCCCTCCCAACATTCCGGTGATATTTTTCATAGGACTGCCCTCCTCCCTCAGTTAGTATAGTTAATCTACCTCAGAAAAACCAGAGCACAAAGATACTTTTGCACAAACTTGGAGGGATTATTTGGAGGGGTCCTTCCGAAAGCCAACGGCCCTGTTCCGTTGCGGAAACAGGGCCGTTATACTCACCTCCGGCAACTGGCTACCCTCAAAGGGCCCTTTAGTTTTGCGTCCCCGCCTCGCAGCGGGTTTGCCCTGAAACAGGGTGAGTTGGCGACGCTTTTGAAGCTCTACCCGCAAGCATACCTGAGCTTTTTATAAAAATACAAGAGGCGGACCGGATAAATTTTAGCGGGTTTCGGTGCTGCTGCTTTGCTTAGGACCAGAGAGACCGGTACCGGTCGGCCGTCGTTTCGAGGGCGCGGGTCGAGGATTCCATCTCCGGGATGCCTAAGAACCTGGCGACCTCTTCCATCCCGGAAGCCGCGGTGACCAGCAGCAGGTCGAATTGCTGGCTCAAGCGGTTTTGAAGGGCGCTCACCGCTTGGAGTTCCCCGCCGAAATCTTTGACGTTATAGACGCGGTAATTGGTGAAGCCCAGCCCGCCAAGGACTGCACGAACCTGTTCCCGGTGCGCATCGTCGGGGGCCAGCGCCTCGATCCGGAACTGCCCTTCGCCCTGGATCAGGAAGGCCGGAGCCGCCGAAAGCTTGAACAACCCGTCCGAGGTGACAATCAGTGCCCGGGGGTTCCCCCCCATTCGGACGGCCCGGCCGGGGACAGCGATCCGCGAAAGCTCTGATTTCAAATCGGAGATCGCCGCTGCCAATACGCCGGCGGCCTCTTCCAAGCCGGCGGCCTCTTTCCGGAATGGAACCCGCTCGGCGTTGAGCAACCGGAACGCCGAGATCAGCTCCCGCGTCTCCGGCCGGGCGACAATCAGCAGTCGGTCTCCTTCCAGCGACTGGAACGGGATGTGCGATCTGTAGTCCGTGTCGCCTACCCGCACCGCCGCGTAACCCGAGGAATCCTCGATGGAACCGCCGGACCAGGCCACCGACTCCGCGTCTTTGATCCCAGCCAGGTTCCAGAACTGCCCAGCATCCACCTTGTCGGAATCCAGCCAGAATTGGCGTTCCGCCTCGACGATCCGGCCCTGGACGACCACCGGATTCACGGAGATCAGCGTCTTTTTGGCGGGATAAACCTTCTGTCCGTAGCTAAAGGCTGCTTCCACAAACGGCAGGCCTTGCTGGTTCGTGGGACGGGCGTAAATCAAAAGCTGGGTTTGCGAATCGGGACTGAATGCAAGATCGGTCAAAATAATCTGGCGCTGGCCCACCTTGACGCCGGCCACGCCGTTGAAGTCCATGACCGGGACGCCCTCCAGCAGAACCGTCTGGGCCGCCATCACCTCGGCATTTCCCCAAAAGGTCGGGCCCAGAAGCGAGGTTGTCATGACCGACCGGCTGCCGGAAGGCACCTGCCCGTTTTCGGGCGCCTTGTCCAGATAAACCCGGATATCTGATTTCGAGAAGTCCGGGGAGATGTTCTCCCGGGCCCCGTTGAACACCCTCGCAACCAGCCATTGCCCGGAAACTTCCGGATCGCGCGTTATTTCCACCAGCAGCGTCCGGTTAGAAACGGTGGAGTATCTCCCCTTCGTGACCACCTCGGTATCTTCGCCTATGCGCAGAACGGACCAGCCCCGGGAACTATGCGCCGGGACCCCCCTTAAAAAGAACCGATTCACCGTTTCGTTGTCGACACGCGGATCGCTCCAGAGATCGGGCCCGATCTCATCGATCAAGAAGGCGTACGGCTCATCTTTCTTCGGACCGCCGCCGACGATCTTTAGGTCCCCGGTGTCCACATAGACGCGGATCCCATCGACAATTTCATTGGCTTGGTTGTAGACGGCCAGCACCTGGGGCAAACCGCCGTCGGGGTCGGGCCGGACTTTCACCGTCAGCTTTTGATTGTAGGCTTTCGCCCATGGCGCCGTGGTGACAATCGGCTTGCCGAGGCTCGGGAGTCGGATCACCGCTTTGCCTTGGTTATCCTTGCCGGTCCCCTCCACCGCTTTGACATCTTTCAGGACAACCCACGCCGCCTGCCGCAGATTCGTGTCGCGCCAAATGTCCGGGTTGGAGGGGGAAACTTTGCGGGCAGGCTGGTACGGCTCCAGCTGGCCGACGATGCCACCCCTGCGGATCTCGGGCTCAATGAAAAGGGTAATCTCCTCGGCTCCGGCCTTGAGCCTCCTCTCGACACTCAAAGCGGTGGGGCCTTCCGTGGATTCGGTAGCCCGCATGGAAAAGGCGGGGCTGGTGGCCACGAGCGGGACCAGTAGGCCTGCAATGATTTGGAAGATGGGGTGTCGGGTTGGCATGGCTTTAGTCTTTATAAAAGCAAAAATACCTGATTCATGCCCGATTTGTCAATGTATATTCTAGATTTTAATACTCGCTAACATATTTAATAATAGATGATTTTAGATGTGGAACGTGTAGCGGTGCCGGATCGGGGTGGTGGCCTGGTCGCGCAACTGCGCCGCCAGGGCGCCGATCGTGGTGGCTTCCAGCGTCGTTTGGACCGCTGACTCCACCTGTTTCCAGATAGCCCGGACCGGATCGCCGTCGCCTCCCGGGCGCTGTTTTTGTTTCGGGGAAGGAGCCTGAAGCTCCAGCGTTTCAAAAACCGCCCGAACCGGGATCTGATCCGCCGGCTTTCCCAACCGGTAGCCGCCCCGCGGCCCCCGCTCCGCCTGCACCAGCCCTTTGCGGCGCAACCGGTTGAACAGCTGCTCCAGCGACCGGACCGGGATCCCCTGTCGCTTGGCGATCGCTGCCGTGGTGACAGGGCCTATCCCCTGGTGGACGGCCAGGTCCACCATCGCTTTGAGCGCGTAGCTGAACCGGTGAGAGGGTCTCATGCGTTCTTAAAACTCCTCGAAGTAGGGATCGAGGCTCAGGTACCGCTCGCCGGTGTCCGGGAGGATGACCACGACGGTCTTGCCCTTGCCCAGCCGCTCGGCCACCTTCAAGGCGGCCCAGACCGCGGCGCCCGCGGAGATGCCGGCCAGCACCCCTTCCTCTTTCGCCAGACGGCGGGCCATTGTGTAGGCGTCCATATCTTCCACCGGGATGATCTCGTCGATCACCGAGCGGTCCAGCACCTCCGGCACGAAGCCGGCGCCGATCCCCTGGATCCGGTGGTTCCCCGCCGGCTTGCCGGAGAGGACCGCGGAGGAGAGCGGCTCCACCGCCACCACGCGGAGCTGAGGGTATCTTTTCTTCAACACCTCGCCGACGCCGGTGATCGTTCCGCCGGTGCCGACGCCGGCCACGAAAGCATGGATCTCCCCCTCGACCGCCCGCAGGATCTCCTGCGCGGTGGTCTGCCGGTGGATGCGCGGGTTGGAGGGGTTGGAGAACTGCAGCGGCATGTAAGCGTCGGGGATCGTGGCCGCCAATTCCCGCGCTTTCTTCACCGCGCCGACCATCCCCTCATTCGCCGGGGTGATCACCACCTCCGCGCCGAACCGCTCGAGCAGACTCACCCGTTCGGTGCTCATCCCCTCCGGCAGGGTGAGGATCAGCCGGTAGCCGCGGATCGCCGATACCATCGCCAGGCCGATCCCGGTGTTTCCGCTGGTCGGCTCCACGATCACTCCGCCGTCTTTAAGCAGCCCCCGCTTCTCCGCGTCCTCAACCATCGCCAAAGCGATCCGGTCCTTCACCGATCCGCCCGGGTTGAACGCCTCCAGTTTGGCGCAGAGGGTCGCCATTTTCGGCGAGACCACTTTGGTCAGCTCCACCATCGGCGTATCGCCGATCAGCTCGAGGATGGATTGGGCCACCTTGCGGCTCATCGGGTTAATTCCTTGAGGGCTTGCGTGTGGGCTTCGAACGTCCGGCCCATCTCCCTGGGCCCATGCTCTGTCGAGAGGAACCAGGCTTCGTACGGCGAGGGAGGCAGGTAGATCCCCTGCGCCAGCATGCTCCGGAAGTAACGGGCGTACCGGCGGGCATCGGAAGAGCGGGCCTCGCCGGCGTTGCGGACCGGGCCGCCGGTAAAGAAGAGCGTGAGCAGGCCCCCCACCTGATGTGCCGTCACCTGGAGGCCAGCCTTCTGAGCCAGCAGCACCAGCCCGTTGCGCAGATGGCGCGCGTTCCTGGAGAGAAGCTCGTAGGTGCCCGGCCGCTGAAGCGCCCTGAGCGTTGCCAAGCCGGCCGCCATCGCCACCGGGTGGCCGGAAAGGGTTCCCGCCTGATAGACCGGACCGGAGGGGGCGATCCGTTTCATCAGCCGGCGTCCGCCGCCATACGCGCCGACGGGGAAACCGCCGCCGATCACCTTCCCTAATATCGTCAGGTCCGGCCGGACGCCGTAAAGCGCCTGGGCACCCCCGTACGCCACCCGGAAACCGGTGATCACCTCATCAAAAATCAACAGCGCCCCGCAGCGGCGGGTAAGCGAGCGCAGGCCCTGCAGGAATCCGGGCGCCGGCGGGATCACGCCGATGTTTGCCATCACCGGCTCCACCAGAAGACAGGCGAGCTCTTTCCCGTGCCGCCGCGCGGCCGCCTTCACCGCCTCGAGGTCGTTGAACACAACGGTGATCGTGTCGGCCGTGACGCCGCGCGGCACACCGGGCGAGGCCGGGATGCCGAGCGTTGCCAGGCCGGATCCCGCTTTCGACAGCAGCGCGTCGGAATGGCCGTGATAGGCGCCATCGAACTTCAGGATTTTGGATCTGCCGGTGGCCGCCCGCGCCAACCGCACCGCGCTCATCACCGCCTCCGTTCCGGAGGAAACGAACCGGACCTGCTCGATCGATGGGATCGCCCGCGTGATCTCCCGCGCCAGCGCCGCCTCGCCGGGGGTCGGCGTGCCGAAGGTGGTCCCGCGCGCAAGCGCCTGCTCCGCCGCCTCGATCACTTCAGGGGGGCGGTGCCCCAGGATCAAGGCGCCCCAGGAGCCGACGTAATCCAGGTAGCGTTTGCCCTCGACGTCCCAGAGGTAAGCACCCCGGCCCCGGTCCACGAAAAAGGGCCGGCTCCCCACGCTCCGGAAGGAGCGCACTGGGGAATTCACCCCGCCGACCAGGACCTGCTGCGCCTCTTTCCAGCAGGATCTGTTGGTTAGGACGCGCATTCTCCCTTGCCAACCTCCAGCTTGAACTCGCCCTGCGCGCCCAGGTCCTCGTACATCTCCCGCGCCTGCTCGAACGGAGGCAGCGTCCGGAAGGGATCCATCTCATTCTTCAGCCGGTCCGGCCCGACCCGCTCCACCCACTGGCGGAATCCTTCCTTCTCTTGCCGCTCGGCCCGGTACAGCTCCAGCAGTTTCCGGGCCGCTTCCGGGACACGCTTGGCCGGAACCATCCCGAGCCGGTGGCCGAACCGCGCCACCCCTTCGGACGTCCCGCCGCCGACCTGGATCATGTAGTGCGGCACGGTGTGGCCGTTGAGTTCGCTCGCGGCGCCCTGGAACCCGATGTCGGCGATGTGGTGCTGGCCGCAGGAGTTGTAGCAACCGCTGATCTTGATCGAGAGGTTCTTCAGCGCCTCGTCGTCCACCAGCTCCCGCCCGCCGTTGGAGAAGATCTCCCCGAACGAAGCGGCCAACCCGCGCGAATGGGTGATCGCGATCTGGCAGGTGTCGGCGCCCGGGCAGCGGGTGATGTCGGCCAGCGACCCCGCGTCGGCGGTCGCGATCCCCAGTCGCTGTAGCCCCTCGTAGAGGGCAGGCACCGACTCCTGCCGCACCCAGGGCAGCAGCAGGTTCTGCGAGATCACCGTCCGCAGCCGGCCGCCGTTGAACTTGCGGGAGAGCTCCGCCACGCCCCGCATCTGCGGCACTCCGATGTCCCCCAGCAGGCAGCGGACCTGCACCGCGACGAACCCCGTCTGTTTCTGGGGAACTAGGTTGGTCTTCATCCAGCGGCGGTATTCCGGCGTCTCTTGCGCAACGGTGAGCCCTTTCTGCGCCGGTGGAGGCGGCGGGGCCTCTTGGCTGTACACCGGGATCTTCCAATCGGTCTGCCCCGGGCTAGTCATCAGCGTGACCTTGCGCTCCTCGACGAACTGCCTGCGGAATTCCTCGATCCCCCACTTCTTGATCAGGAACTTGATCCGGGCCTGGGCGCGGTTCTTCCGCTCGCCGTACCGGTCGAACAGGCGCATCACCGTCTCGATTGTCGGGATGAGCAGATCCTCCGGCGTGAACTCCTCCAGCAGGTGCGGCTGGAACGGCACCGCCCCCAGCCCGCCGCCGACGGTGGTGGCGAACCCGCGCACCGGCTTGCCGTCCACCGTCTTGATCTTGGCCACCGCGCCGAAGTCATGGATCGGCACCCGGGCGTGGTCGGTAGGGCAGCCCTCGAACGCGATCTTGAACTTCCTAGGCAGGTTTTGGCAGACCGGGTGCCGCAGGAAATAGCGGCTCACCGCGTCGGCGTACGGCGTCACGTCGAACAGCTCCTCCGCCGAGATGCCGGAGATCGGACAGGCGGAGACGTTGCGCACCGTGTTGCCGCAGGCCTCCCGCGTGGTCAGCCCCGTTTTCACGATCGCTTTGAGCGCCTCGGGGACGTTCCCCCGTTTCACCTTGTGAAGCTGGATCGCCTGCCGGGTGGTGACGTGCGCCACCTTCGGGGTGGCGTACTTCTCCACGATGTCGGCGACCGCATCCAGCTGGTCGGCGGTCAAGGCACCGAACCGGACCTTGATCCGGATCATGTGCTCGTCCATGGTGCCGCGGATCCCGTAGACGCCGTTCTCCAGCCTGAACTTCTTGAAGTCGTCCGGGTCCAGCTTCCGCTGTTCCAGGTTGCGGATCTCCTCCTCGAAGCGGGAGATCTCCGCTTTCTGGGCCTCAGGATTGATCAGCTCGCCGACGACCCAGTTCTTCTTTTTTTCGTTTGTCTCCATGGGGATTACTCCTTCTCTTTCTGCAGCCAACCGGCCAGCTCTTTCGCGTGATAAGTAATGAGAATGTCCGCGCCCGCCCGGTGGATCGCCGCGGCGAACTCCAACACCAGCCGTTTCTCGTCCACCCACCCTTTCGCGGCCGCCGCTTTGACCAGCGAATACTCGCCGCTCACTTGGTACGCGGCGGTCGGCCAATGGAATTTTTCTTTGATCGCCCTCAGGAGGTCCAGGCAAACCAGCGCCGGTTTCACCATCACGATGTCGGCCCCTTCCTGAATGTCCAGCGCCGTTTCACGCAGCGCTTCCTCGGCGTTGGGCGGATCCATCTGGTATCCCCGCCGGTCTCCGAACTGCGGGACGGAGCCGGCCGCATCGCGGAACGGGCCGTACAGCGCCGAGGCAAACTTGGCCGAGTAACTTAAGACAGGCGCCTGCGCAAAACCAGCCTCATCCAGCCCGCGCCGGATCGCCGCCACCTGCCCGTCCATCATCGCGGAGGGAGCCACCATGTCCGCGCCGGCCCGAACGTGCGAGACGGCGATCTCCGCCAGCACCGGCAGCGTCGCGTCGTTGTCTACCGAAAGGTGCCAGGTCTTAGACCTGGCACCTTTCGCCAAAACGCCGCAGTGGCCGTGGCTCGTATACTCGCAGAGGCAAACGTCCGTGATCACCGCGATCCCCGGCGCCGCCTTCTTGATCGCATGCACCGCCTGCTGCACCACGCCGCCCGCCGCAAATGCAGAGTTCCCCTGCGCCTCCTTGGACACCGGGATCCCGAACAACAGCAGGCCGCCGATTCCAAGCTCCGCCAGGCGCTTTGCCTCCGCTGCTGCTTCGGCGATCCCCAGCCGGAACAGCCCCGGCATCGAGGGAATCGCCTGCTTTCCCTTTTTGTTGGAGACGAACAGCGGGGCGACCAGCTTCTCCGGGCCCCAGGTCCCTTCCCGGACCAACCGCCTTAAGCTAGGGTTCTCCCGCAACCGCCTCGGGCGATAAACCGGATAGCTCGGAGTTCCAGTCATGCCGAGCCTGTCGAACGAACGGCGAGTATCACCGCTTCCGTCAACCCCTCGATCGTCCATTCTTTCTTCGGCAGGTGGACCCGGCGCACCCCGCCTTTCTTGAGCTCTCGCGCCGTCGCCGGGCCGATCGCCACCACGGCGGCGCCATTCAGCGCCTTGCGGACGGCCAAGCCGGAGGCCCGGACCGCCGAGAGAAAGCTCCGGGCGGTGGAGGCGGAGGTGAAGGTGGCCGCATCCAGATGTTTCAGCGCTCGCCGGACTTGGGCTTCAGGAATCTTCACCGTGACGGTCTCGTACAACGCCGCTTCCTCTACATGCGCTCCGCGGCTGCGCAGTGATTGCGCCAGCGCGTCGCCGATCGCAAGGTTTGAGCGGGGGATGAAGATCCTCTTGCCTCGCACCGGGATCCGGGCGAAAACCCGGCGCACTCCTTCGATCGAGAAATCTTTCGGCACCAGCGCCACTTTCAACCCCGCCGCCCGCACCGCCGCTTCGGTGCGCGGCCCGATCGCGCAGATCCGGCCGCGGACTTGTTTTTTAAACCGCTTCCCCGCCAATCGCTCCAAGGCTTCTACCCCGTGCCGGCTGTTGAACAGGATCCAATCGAACTCCGGCAGCCGGTCGAGCAATTTCCGCTTCTCATCCGCCGCAATCTTCCGCGGCCGGATCTGGATCGTCGGCAGCACGCGGCAGACGGCCCCCATCTGCTTCAGCCGTTCGGCAAGGCCGGCGCTGTCTTCCGCGGGCCGGGTCACCAAAATCTTCTTACCTTGAAGCGGGCTTCGCCGGGCCAGCCGCGCCACTTCACCGATGATCGCCACCACCGGCGGCCCGAACTCAGGCCGCTTCTCCAGCTCACGTTCAATCTCGCTCAAACGGCTCACCAGCAGCTGCTGTTTCGGAGAGGAAACCCATCGGACCAGCGCGATCGGCGTCGAAGCGGGCCGGCCCGCCCGCCGCAACTGGCGGACGATCTCGCCGAGCGCCGCCCGGCCCATCAGGATCACCAGCGTGTCCACCCCGCGGGCCAGCTCCTTCCACCGGGTCGTTGAATGCTTCCTCGCCGCCCGATGTCCCGTCACGAACGCGACGCTCGAGCTGAGCCTCCGGTCGGTCAGCGGAATCCCGGCCGCGGCCGCGGCCGCCCACGCGGAGCTCACGCCGGGAACCACCTCGTAAGAAAGCCCCGCCTTCTCCAACGCCTCAATCTCTTCGGTCATCCTTCCGAACAGGGAGGGATCCCCTCCCTTGAGCCGGACGACGACCCCGTGCCGGCGCCCTTTTTCGACGAGCAAGCGGTTGATTCGCAGTTGGCGCCGGCCCTTTTCATCCTTGCCGGCATAGATCCGCTCGCATGCGGCCCTCGTCAGCTTGAGCAGCTCGGGGTTCACCAAGCGGTCGTAGATTACGCAACCGGCCTTGCGCAACAGCGCCGCCCCCCGGCGGGTGATCAGCTCCGGATCCCACGGCCCCGCTCCCACGAGATACACTTTTCCACTCATGATTTTTTCCAGGTCCCGTAGAGCAGCCGGTCGGCGCCCACAGCCCGCAGGTGGCTGGCCAGGTCTACCCCCAGCCGCTGCGCCGATTTCGTCGATCCGGCGACGCTCTTGCGGACCGCCTTGAGCCCATCCGGCGACAGGACCACTCCCTCCAAAGTCATGTTGTTCTCGTCCGTCACGCGGGCCAGTGCCCCCAGCGGCACGCGACAGTTTCCGCCCAGCGCTTTCAAGAAGCTCCGTTCCGCCTCCACTTCCTGCCGGGAAGCGGTATCCTCCAGCGCACGGAGCAGCTCGGCGAGATCGGCGCGGTCGCTTCGAATCTCGATCGCAAGCGCTCCCTGGCAGGGCGCCGGCAGGAAGATCGCCGGGTCCAGGAACTCGCTGATCCGATCCGCGAGTCCCAAGCGCTTCAGGCCGGCCGCGGCCAGCACCAGCGCGTCGTACTCGCCGGCATCCAGCTTTTTGAGCCGTGTGTCCACATTGCCGCGGATCGGCAGCAGCTCCAGATCCCGCCGCAATCGTTTCAGCTGCGCCTGCCGCCGGATGGAGCTGACCCCTATCCGAGCCCCCGCCGGCAGATCCTTGAGAGCGCCGCCGTGCGCGATCACCGCGTCTCTTGGGTCTTCCCTTTTAAGGACGGCGCCGATCGTGAGGCCGTCCGGCAGATCAGTTTCCATGTCCTTCGCCGAGTGGACCGCCAGATCGATCTTCCCGTTCAACAGCGCTTCCTCAATTTCTTTGACGAACAGCCCCTTGAGCGCCTCTTCCGGCTGGTCGGCGGGTTTCCCTGCCAGATTATCCCCACTGGTCTTGATCACCACCAGCTCGCAGGCCAACCCGGGCCGGCTGTGCTCCAGCAGATCCTTCACTTGGGCCCCCTGCGCCAACGCCAGCGCGGATCCCCGCGTCCCGATCCTAAGTGTCATTCTGGAATTAGGTCCTCTTCTTGCAAAACGCTTCCGTCGCGAATTATGAATGCTTTTGCTTGAGGCATAGAATTTTCCAGTGTGACGACAACGTAATAGCCATCGAAGTATTCTTGGGTCTGCGTTGCGTTATCAATATCCCGTTTAGACGGGTAAGCTTGTGTTGCAACATGGGAATGATAATTAGCCAAATGCTCTAAGCCTTCCAAGCGAATTTCCTTTTGACACTTAAGTTGTCCGCCAGAGTTCATTTCGTAAAATGTTGGGCTTTGAGCATCGTTTGGAATTTGGAATGCGCGAGTTATTAGTCCGTTTTTCCCGGCTAAATAACCGCAGGCTTCATTCCCCGTTTTTTCTCTCTCTTCCTTGCAATGATCAAACATTTCCTCCAACACTTTTGCCGTAATTCTTAACATCTCCCCATTCCTCTGGGGAGGGGGGCGTGGGAAACTCCCCCCAACAGCACCGCTTGCTTTTGCCGAATGGGGGAGCCCGGAGGGGGGCTGGTAACCAGTGCGTGGTTCCAGCCCCCCTCCGATGTAGGCGGGACAACGCAGCGAATAGGTACCTGTTGTCCCGCCCACATCACGCGGTCCCCCGCCGCGCCCGGAGCCGGTCCCCGATCAGCCGGTTGAAGATTAGGCCGTCCACCGTCATCCCGATGAGCGCCAAGATGCCCATGTAGGCCAGCAGCTGCTCGATGTTCCCCTGTTTGGCGACCGTGCTCAACAACTGCCCCATGCCGTTTACGGAACTGATCAAAAGCTCTCCGGCCATCAGGGCGCGCCACCCGAAGGCCCAAGCCAGCCGCAGGCCGTCTATGATCCGGGGGGTTGCCGCCGGGATAATCACATGCCAGAACAGGCTCGGCCCGCTGGCTCCCATGGTGCGCGCCGCGCGAATAAGCAGGGGCGGCACATCCTTGATGCCAAAACTGGTGTTGAGCATCACGACGCCGGTGGCCCCCAGCACGATCGTGAAAATCACCGCTTTCTGGTTGAGTCCGAACAGGAAGATCGCCAGCGGCACCCAGGCCGCGCCCGGCATCGCGTTCAAAGCGGAGGCCAACGTCCCAAGGATGTTGTCGACGGTACGGTATTGGCCAATCAGCATGCCGAGACAAATCCCCAACCCGGTCGCGGCCGTGAAGCCGACAACCATCCGTCCCAGGGAGCTGACCAGCGCCGAGGCAAAACCGGGATTGGTTACATCTCCCCACCCCAAATGCAAAATCCGGAGACTGGATGGGATCGGCAGGACGTAGGAAAGGATCTCCCAGACCGCCAGAAACACCACCCAGGGCAGGAGGTGCTCCCGCGCCCATCGCACTGCCTTCATAAAGCTCCCCCTATCGTCGGGCCGTCGATGGACCGCCCAGCTTCTTTTTCAATCAGGTAATCCATGTCTTCATCCTTGACCACCTTGGCGATCTCTTCCTGCAAGCTCAACAAGATCCTCTGCTGGATCACGATCAGGTGCGGATCGCTCTCCCGCCGAGGTCTGGGCAGGTGGATGGCAAACCCCTTCTTGAGCCGGCCGGGCCGGGCCGAGATCGTCAGCACCTTATCTCCCAGAACCGTCGCCTCCCGCACGTTGTGCGTCACGAAGAAAATCGTCTTGCGCGTCTGCTGCCAGATCTCCAGCAGCTCTTGATGCAGCAACTGCCGCGTCTGCGCGTCCAAGGCAGCGAATGGCTCATCCATCAGCAGGATCTTCGGGTCCATCGCCAGGCTCCGTGCGATCGCCACCCGCTGTTTCATACCGCCGGAGAGCTGGTGCGGATACGCGTCGACGAAGCGGCTCAAGTGCACCATCCTGAGATATTCGGCCGATCTCTCTTTGCGTTTTTCCGCCGGCATGCCGGCCATCTTCAGACCGAACTCCACGTTCTGCTGCACGTTCAGCCAGGGAAAGAGGGCCGCTTCCTGGAACACCACCACCCGGTCCGTTCCCGGACCGGCGACCGGAACCCCATCCACCAGCACCCGGCCGGAGGTCGGCATCTCCAGACCCGCGATCAAGTTGATTAAGGTGCTTTTGCCGCAACCGGAGGGGCCGACCAAGCAGATGAATTCCCCCTCGGCGATCTCGAGGTTAATCTCCTGCAGCACCTCAATCCCGCTGCCGTTGTGGGAAAACCTTTTTGAGACCTGTTCAAGCTTAACCAATAGTGGCTTCTTTCAGGATCACGGCGATCTCTGGCCGCGTGAACTCCGGCGGCGGCGCCTTGCCGTCGGAGAGCATCTGCCGAACCGCGGCCCCGCTCACGGAGACGCGCTCCGACGCCGGGTGCGCGCAGGTCTTGGAGGTGGCCATCCCTTCGCAAGCCCTGCAGAAGAAGGCGTTGTCGAAGCAGAGCGGCGTCACCTCCAAACGTTCCCGCGGGAATCGGTCGAGGATCTTCTGGGCGTCGGTCGTTCCGTAGAGCTTCCCCGGTCCAGCCTGGTCCCGGCCGATGAGAAACAAGCTGCAGCCGTAATTCTGCCGGAGGATCGCCTGAAAGATCGCCTCCCTCGGGCCGGCGGTGCGCGGGGGGGCCGGGTTCGCCACCAGCAGCGTGCGGTCCTTCGGCAGATAGCTGCCGACCAGCGTCTCGTAGCAACGCATCCGCACCACGGCCGGAAGGTCGTCATCGGCGCTCTTGCCGACCAGCGGATGCAACATGATCCCGTCCGCGAACTCCAGCCCGCAGCGCAGCAAGTACTCGTGCGCCCGGTGGATCGGGTTGCGAGTCTGGAAGCCAATCACCTGGCGCCAGCCGCGCCGCTGGAATTCCGCCCGGGTCTGGGCCGGCGTTAGGCGGTACGGGAGAAAATCCGTATGCTTCGGCAGGTTGACCACCGAAACTTTGCCCCCGATGTAATAGGGGCCCTGCGCCATCAACCTCTTGACCCCCGGATGCCCCAGGTTGGTTGTCCCATAAAGGAGCTTGGCCTCGACCGCGCGGTTGTACGGGAACAACTCCGGCTGATGCAGGATCGCCGCCAGCTCGCCGTCCGGGCTTTTGAGGGCCAGGTCTTGGCCTTCCCGCCAGACATCCGCCTCCCACTGGGCGAGGGCCAAGGTCACCGGCAGCGGCCAGACCGTTCCGTCAACCAGCTGCATCCGGTCCACCACCGAGTCGTAGTCGTTCTCCCTCAGGAAGCCCTCCAGCGGAGAGAGGGCCCCCACGGCGAAAAGCTCCAGCTCGGACATCTCCCATTCGTCGAGGGTGATGGCCTGCATTCTTCTGCCCTGATGGATCAGCTGGTCCCGCTCGGCTCCGCGGACCAACCGCTCAACCAGCCGGCCGCCGTGAGGTTGAATCAGATCCAATTTATTCCTGAAGGTAACGCGACAGCGCTTCGGAAGTCGCGGGCCCCGCCACGCCATCCGCCTTCAGCCCGCGGGCCTGTTGAAATTCCTTCACCGCTTTCCTGGTCTGAGGACCTTCCTTCCCGTCCACGACCCCCTTGTAAAATCCGGCCGCCGCCAAAGCCTTCTGGGTCTGCCGCACCGTCAGCTTCTTCGCCGTCAGTTTGGCGCTTCGTTGGCCGCTCGTGAAGTTTTTGCCGGACTCTTCCGGAAACGCCGACGACGGGCTCTGCGCTCCTTCGTCCAACCGCTGATTGAGCGATGCCACTTGGGTTTCCAAAGAGTTCACCCGGGCCTCGACCGCATCCGACTGCTTGGCCCGGGATGTCGCGCACCCGGCCGCCAGCAGAACCACCGCCATCACCGACACCCACGCTGTCTTCTTCTCCATCTCTCTTCGGACTCCCTCCGTTATGACTTCGGTTTGACGTGCAGACCGCATTCTTTGTGCTCCGGCAATTCCCACCACCAGCGACCGGCCCGGATCTCTTCCCCTGGCCGGACGGCCCGCGTGCAGGGGGCACATCCGATGGAAGGATAGTTCCGGTCATGAAGCTTGTTGTAGGGCACCTGATTCTTCCGGATATACTCCCACACCTGCTCCGCGCTCCAGTCAGCGATCGGATTGATCTTGGCGATACCCCGATGGGCCGCATCCGCTTCCACCTTCGGCAGCGCGGCGCGCGTCACCGCCTGTCCGCGCCGAAGCCCGGTCACCCAGGCCTCCAGCCCGGCCAGCGCCCGGTTGAGCGGTTCCACCTTCCGGATCCCGCAGCACTCCTTCCGATTCTCCACCGACTGGCGGAAGGAGTAAAACCCCTTCTCCCGTTCCAACTTCTCCACCGCTGCCTTGTCCGGAAAGAAGCTCACAATCTCCGCGCCGTAGCGCTGCCGGACCTGCTCCATTACCTCGTACGTCTCCTCCGGCAGCCGGCCGGTATCCAACGTGAAAATCGAGATTTTAGGTTTAATCCCCGAAAGCAGGTCGATCACCGCCACGTCCTCCGCGCCAAAACTGGAGGCGAAAGCGATCTTCGGGAAAAAGCTTTCCGCAGCCCACCGGAGCAGCTGTTCTGCGCTCTGGGACTCGAAATCCTGCTGTAAATTAACTACCTTTTTTGCCATGTATTCTTGATTATTTTGTTCAAGAATTAACTATTAAAATCTACCCTATTCCACAAACAACGTCAAGAACAAAATTACTTTCCTCGGAGTTTGTCCAGGCGGGTTTTGAGCTCTTTCTCAAACCCCTGCCCGGTGGGCTTGTAATACCGTTTTGTCTCGGGGATATAGTCTTGTTTCACATGGTGGTCCGGGTAGGAATGGGCGTACTTGTACCCCTCCCCGTGGCCGAGCTGTTTCGCTCCGGGGTAATGGGCATCTTTGAGGTGCGTGGGGACTTCCTGGGTACGGCCGGACTCGATCTCCTTCGTCGCCTTTTCGATCCCAAGGTAGGAAGCGTTGGATTTCGGGGCCAGCGCCACGTAGACCGTTGCTTGCGCGAGCGGGATCCGGCACTCCGGCATCCCGAGGAACTCTACTGCCTGCTGGGCGGCGGTGGCGATCATCAGCGCCTGTGGGTCGGCGTTTCCGACATCTTCGGACGAGCAGATCACCAGCCGGCGGGCGATGAAACGGGGGTCTTCCCCCGCGTAGAGCATCTTGGCGAGCCAGTAGAGGCTGGCGTCCGGGTCGCTTCCGCGCATGCTTTTAATGTAGGCGGAGATCGTGTCGTAATGGGCGTCCTCGTCCCGGTCGTAGACCACCGCCTTCTTCTGTACCGATTCCTGCGCTTCGGCCAACGTGATCCGGACGCAGCCGGACTCATCGGCGGGCGTCGTGGCGGCGGCCACCTCCAGGCCGTTCAGAGCGCGGCGGGCGTCGCCATCGGCCGTCTCGGCAAAGAACTCCAGCGCTTCGTCGGAGGGTTCGATCTTGCGCTCCCCTAAACCCCTCTCCTTGTCGGACAGGGCCCGCTTGAGCAGCGCGCGCAGATCCTCTTTGGAAAGAGGCTTGAGCTCCGCCACTAAAGAGCGGGAGAGTAAGGGGGAAACCAGAGAGAAAAAGGGATTGTGAGTGGTGGCGCCGATCAGGAGGATCGTCCCGTCTTCCGTCTCCGGCATCAGGACATCCTGCTGCGCCTTGTTAAAGCGGTGGATTTCGTCGATGAACAGGACGGTCCGCCGACTCTGATTCCGCCGCCGGAACCGGGCCGCTTCGATCGCCCGGCGCAGCTCCTCCACCCCGGCGGCCACCGCATTGATCCGCTCCACGTGGGCTTTCGTGCGGGCGGCGATGAGAAATCCGAGTGCCGTCTTCCCGCAGCCGGGCGGCCCGTACAGGATTAGGCTGGTCAACCGGTCGGCCTCGATCGCGCGGCGCAACAGCTTGCCTTCTCCAAGCAGGTGCTGTTGCCCGACGTACTCCGAGAGCTCCCGCGGCCGCATCCGGGCGGCAAGCGGCGTGGAGGCGGGTGCTGTTTCTTCGGCTGGAGGGTCTGGAAATAAAAAACCCCCGCCTGTGCCGTGTGTCGAAATATTCATGAACCTGGTTTTCACCAAGTCGGGAACTCTATCCGCTGTTTCCTGCTTCCCTCCGAACCTTCCGGCGGGCCTGCACTCCGCAGCCGAAATCGAGCTCCCTGTCTTCGAATGTTGGTTCAGAATCTATCCGACGAATCACAAACACCGCAGGGGCAGTTCTCTTATACCACGGATGGAGGCTGTTTTCAATCCTTAGCGGTGAGCGTACCGGTAGAGGAATTCCCTGGCGGGAATCGCCTCGGGGGTGCCCGGGTACTGCGCCAACAGCGGCTGCCAGGCCGCTTGCGCCAGCTCCGGATTGCGCAGGTCGCTCTCCGCCGTCAGCCCCAGCGCGGCCCACGCCACGCTGGCAAGCGGATGCTGCGGATGCCGGTCCTTGACCCACCGGAAGTGGAACCGCCCGCGCAGGACATGGCCCAGCCGCACATCGCAGGCCCCCACAAACAACCTTAAGGGGACCGCGATCTGCGGATCTTGGATCATCGGCAGAACGGACTCCAGGGCCCGGACATTCTTCTCCTGCGTGGAGAGCTCCCCTTTCAGGATGGCGGCGCTGATCTTCGCTGCAAGGCTCCGGATAAAAAGGTGCAGTTCCGGATGGGGCTGCGCGCCCAGAACCAGCAAGGCCGGCCGAAGGAGCTCTTCCGTCCGCTCGGGCCCGCCGCCGATCACCAGGGCCGCGACGGGATCCTCCCCGATCCGATAGGTTTCCAGAAGGGTCTTACGCTCCATTGGGGAGAGGCTCTGCGCCGGATGATCAAGCCGTCTACCGTGGATCTGGCTGACTTGACCGGAGCGGACATTCAAACCGACCTCGCCGAGGTAGGGGGAGAAGAAGACCGAACCGGCCAGAACCTTCAGGACCGTCGCATCTTGCTGTGGTTCCACTTTCACGGAGAAGGCGGTCCCCTTGACCGTGGCGCTCGCCGAGGGGGTGCGGACCTGAAGCCGCGAGCCCCAGAACTTGTCCTGCGTGCGGGCCAATACCTCTCCCCGCATCACATTCAAGACGATCTGCGGCCGCCCGCCGAATGGCCACGGACGGCCCAGCTCCTCCCAGGTCATCGTGGTGCCCGGCCGCAGGCGCAGGAGCAATTGATTGGGGATTTCGAGGTCCACATTCCTCGCGGCCAGCGCGTTCACCGTTTCTCCCGGTTGAAGCTCTCCTGTTCCCATTTGCGCGGGAGCGGAAATGACCTTCATCGGTGGATGCATCGGCTGAAAGCGGGTGACTGCGGCAACCCCAAGGATCCCCACGGCGATGCCGGCCGCAAATCCCCAGAGGGGGAAGGCGGGCCGAATCACCGGGATGAAAACGGGCGGCTGCAGTTCCTGAAGCGGATTCCACTCCAGTGAGGGCAGTTTCTTGAGCGCCGCCTTGACCTTCGCCTGCCCTTGGAAGAGACGGCCGCACCCCGCGCAGTGGTCCAGGTGCTTGCGCGCCTGCGTCTGGGCCTGTAAATCCAGCATCCCATCCAGCATCCGTGAGAGCGTTTCCACCGAGAGATGCCGCGGGAAGATCACAGGAGTTCCTTCTTGAGATAGCCCAGCAGCTCGGCCATCTTCGCCCTGCCCCGCGCGAGGCGGGAGGCGATGGTGTTGATTGAGCACTCGAGCAGCTCGGCCGCTTCCTTATACGCGTGGCCCTGGATGTCGCAAAGGATCAGCGCTTCCCGGAAGACCGGCGCCACTTTCATCAGCGCCTCCTGGATCTGTCGCTCAGTTTGTTTCCGATCCGCTTCCCGGGCGGGCCCGGGCGCCGAATCCGCGATCATCTCTTTTCTCTCCATTGCATGCTCCTCATCCTCCCCCTGTGACACCGGCTCCTCCATGGAAACTTCCCGGAGCCCTTTCCGGTCCCGCAAGCTGTTCAACCCCAGGTTCTTGGCGATCCGGAAGATCCAGCCCCCCACGCTGCCGGTCGGCCGGTACGACGGCAGGTGCCGGACCACCCGCAGGAAGGTCTCCTGCGTAAGGTCCTCCGCCAGCGCTTGGTTCCCTGTCAGCCGGTACAGGTAATTCGTCAGCTTGCGCCGATACCGCTGGTATAAGACCGACACCGCCTGCGAATCGCCCCGCTGCGCCAGCCGGATGAGCAGCTGATCCGACTGCTCCACTTCTACCGGATCGGGCGGGGGAGCTTCTCCCCACCGAGAATAACCCTTGGGAACCTCTTTTTCTTCCATAACAAGCCAAAGTATACCCGATCCGGCCGGCCGGATCGGCGCTTGCTGTCCTTTGCGCATTTTGCTAGATTGGACGTAAGGAGGGACTTCCATGCCGGATCTCTACAGCAACTTGCACCTCGTGGTTCGATGGCTCCACGTGATCGCGGGGATCACCTGGGTCGGACATCTGTATTTCTTCAACTTCGTGAACGTGCCGCTGCAGGGGGCGCTGGATGACGCCACGAAGAAAGCGGTTAACCCGCAGCTCATGCCACGCGCCCTCTGGTGGTTCCGGTGGGGGGCGATGATCACCTTCCTGGCGGGGCTCACCCTCTTTGTGATGGTTTACTTCTACACGCCGGGCATCGGCCTCGGGCCGACTTCGCTCCTGATGGATACCGGCAAGCTCACCGACCGGGCGATGTGGATCCTGTTCGGGATGACGCTGGGCTTCATCATGTGGTTCAACGTCTGGATGATTATCTGGCCGACCCAGAAGCGGTTGTTGACCGGCAAGGTGCCGGCGGATCAGGTCGCCGCGGAGAGGAAGAAGGCGCTGTTCTTTTCCCGGACGAACACCTATCTCTCCGGCCCGATGCTGTTCGGGATGCTGGCCCCTTCCCATTATGGGGCGATGAGCGTTCAGGCTCTCGGGATGGCGGTGGTGCTGGGGCTGGCCGCGGTCTGGTTCGCGATCAAGTCCTCGCCGACCGTCGGTAAGCTGGCTTAAACGGCGGGATTAGCGGAGGACAGCCCCGAACTCTTTCTGGAGCTGATCCAGGATTTTCTGGTGGGTGGCCTGGATCTCCGCCTCGGTCAGCGTCCGATCTCCATCGGAGAATCTGAGGCGAAAGGCCAGGCTCTTTTTTCCGATCGGGACCTGTTTTCCTTGATACAGATCGAACAGGGCCAGTTCTTTCAAAAGGGGCCGGCCCGCTTCCCGGATGGCGTCGCAAAGTTGGGCGTGCCGCACCTGCTCAGAGACCACGATGGCCAAGTCTCGCTGAGCCGGAGGAACCTTGGCAAGCGGCTCCAATTTCCTCTGAGCTTCCGACCGGGTCGGCAGGGAATCCATCTCGAGCTCCGCGTAGGCCAGGGGAACTTGTTCCGGGATCTCGTAGGCCGCCGCGATACCGGGATTTACCATGCCCGCTCGTCCGATTGTTTTCCCGGACTGCTTTAGGAGAATTTCGGAGCCGATCTCCTGTTCCGACTCGATCCCCAGCCGTTCGCAAAGGAGCTGGAGGATCCCTTTCAGATGAAAAATCCCGAGCGACTGCTTCGGCTGTCCCCAGGATGGAGCGGGAATCCCTCCGACCAGAAGACCCAGCATTCTTGTCTCGGTCGGGTCCGCGTTAGTTGTACCAAACACGCTGCCGATCTCGAAAAACCGGAAGCTCTCATCTGTTTTTCGGTTGAGGTTCCGCGAAACCGCTTGGAGCGCCCCAACCAGCAGCGTGTTGCGCAGCACTGCTTGTTCAAGACTGAGCGGATTCTTCAGCTCGACGAGGCCGCGGCCGACGAGAGGTTTCGCTTTTCCGTGGTCATCCGGGTGCAGCAGGCTGTAGGTCATGATCTCTTCCATGCCGGCCGCGACGAGCAGCCGCCGGACTTGCATCTCCTGCTCGAAGCGGGGATCCTCCGCCACCGCGGACTGAAGCGGCCGACGGGGAAGGGGCGGCAGCGTCGGCAGGCAGCGGTCGACTCCGGACAGCCGGGCCAATTCTTCGTACAGATCCTCGGCGATCTTCAGGTCCGGCCGCCAGGAAGGAGGCCCCACAGACCAGCCGCGTCCGCTCCCTTGAACCTTGCAGCCGACGTGCTCCAGGAAGCGGCGCTGCTGCCCGGAGGAGATCTTTACACCTAGAATTTCCTGGGCTTTTCGCGGCTTCAGCGGGATTCGCGGGCGCGAGACCGGACTCTCTCCGGTATCGGAGATTGTCCGCCGCACCGCGCCGCCCGATAGGCGGGCGATCCAGCGGGCCGCGCGCAGGGCCGCCAGGGGAATCATCTCTGGATCCACGCCCCTTTCAAACCGGTAGGAAGAATCGGAGGAGAGCTTGGCGATTCTTGCCGAGCGGCGGATCAGGGACGGCTGGAACCAGGCTGATTCCAACAGCACCCGTTTCGTCCGCTCGGTGATCTGGGTCGACTGTCCCCCCATGACCCCGGCCAGTGCCGCCGGTTTTTTAGCGTCGGCGATGACCAACTGCTCCGGGGAGAGGAGGCGCTTCACGCCGTCGATCGTGACCAGGGTTTCTCCCGGCTTCGCCCGCCGGACCCGGATCTGGCTTCCTTCCAGGGACTCCAGGTCGAAGGCGTGCATCGGCTGGCCCATCTCGAGCATGCAGAGATTGGTGACATCCACGATGTTGTTGACCGGGCGCAGCCCCATCTTCTCCAGGCGCCTCGCCATCTCGGGGGAGCTTGGGGATACCCGCACCCTCTCGATGACGATCCCGACGTAGCGCCGGCAGTCTTTCAAATCTTCCAACGTGACAGGGAAAGCCGGTCCCGGGTCCCCCTCAGGCGGGCGGAACTCTCTCGACAGCCAGCGGGGGAACCGGAATGAGCGGCCCAAGATCGCGGCGGTCTCGCGCGCGATCCCGAGATGGCTCAAGAGATCGGGCCGGTTCGGCGTGACCTCCGTCTCGAACAGCCAGTCCCCGTCCATTTTTTCTAGACGGGTAACTTCCAACCCGCCGAGCGTCAGCCGGTCCGCCAGCGTCTCCGGAGGGACGGACAGCTCGACGAACTCTTTGAGCCAGGAAAGGAGAAATCTCATCGTTTCACGGAAATTGCCGAAGGAATCTCAAATCGTTCTCGTAGAAGAGGCGGATGTCGTCGATCCCATGCAGCAGCATCGCGATCCTCTCCACGCCCATGCCGAAAGCAAACCCCACGGTGCTGGGCGGGTAGCCGACCGCCCGGAAGACCTCCGGGTGGACCATCCCGCATCCCAAAATTTCAAGCCATCCTTTCTTTCCGCAGACGCGGCAGCCTTTTCCGTCGCAGAAGATGCAGGAGAGGTCCGCTTCGGCGCTCGGCTCGGTGAACGGGAAGTGGTGCGGCCGGAACCGGAGGCGGGCGGAGGAACCGAACATCCCCTGCGCCCACTCCGCCAATACCCCTTTGAGATCGCCGAAGGTGAGCCCGGGTGCCACGGCCAATCCTTCCACCTGATGGAACTGGAAACAGTGCGTCGCATCCACCGCATCCGGGCGGAAGACCCGGCCCGGCACCACCACTTGGAACGGCGGCTGATGTTTCTGCATGAAGCGGATCTGCACGGGGGAGGTGTGGGAACGCAGCAGGGCCGGGGCCTTGCCGCCGGTTTTCAGGTAAAAGGTGTCGAAGTTTTCCCGCGAGGGATGATCCGGCGGGATGTTGAGTGCTTCGAAGTTGTTGAACTCGGTCTCGATCTCCGGGCCCAGCACGACGGAGAAACCGAGCGGCCGGAAGATCGCCAGAATCTGTTGGATCGTCTGCGTGATTGGATGGAGCCGCCCCACCTCCGGCGGATGCCCGGGCAAGGTAAGGTCCTCTGGGAATTTTGGGCGCGGCCCCGAGGGGCGGAGGGAGGCACTCTTCTGGGACAGCGCTTCCTCCAGCCGCTGCTTGATCTCGTTGAGCTTCCGGCCGAGCGCGGCTTTTTCTTCCGCCGGAAGGGCGGGGTCCCGCATCGCGGCAAACCGCTTTGTCAGCATCCCGTTACGGCCGAGAGTTCTCACCCGGACCGCTTCCGCCTCGACTGCGTCCTTCGCTTCCGACAGGGCCTGCAGGACTTCCGCCAGCAAGGAGTCCAGCTCCCCAAGGGTCCCGCTCATGAGGCGTACCTCCTCAGACGCTCGCCGCAGCGGTCTTAGGAACGGAACTTTTGGCCAATTCCACCAACTCCCGGAAGGCCGCCGCGTCGTTCACCGCCAGATCCGCCAGGATCTTCCGGTCCAACGTGACGTTGGCCGCCTTGAGCCCCGCGACGAATTGGCTGTAGCGCATCCCCTCGGCCTGGCATCCGGCGCTGATCCGGGTGGTCCAAAGCCGGCGGAAATCCCTCTTGCGCACCTTGCGGTCCCGCGTGGAGTAGGCCATCGCGCGGTTGACCGTCTCTCTGGCGCGACGGATCAGCTTCGAGCGCTTTCCCCAGGCCCCCTTGGCCTTCTTGAGCAGCCGCCCGCGCCGCCGGCGGCTGGAAACCGAATGTTTTACCCGAGCCATCTTCCTTCTCCTTTCAGTTTCAGCTGTATGGAAGAACTCTCCTGATCATCTTCTCGTCGGACTTATCGAGAAACCCTCCGCGCCGGAGCCTGCGCATTCGCTTTGCGGACCGCCCGGTCAGCAGGTGGCTTCGGTTCGCTTTCGCCCGCTTGATCCTGCCGCTGGCAGTCATCCGGAACCTCTTCGCGATCGCCTTCCGCGTTTTCATCTTTGGCATTTCGTGATCTCCTTCCTACTTTGGAGCAATGGTCATGAAGACGAACCGCCCTTCCTGCATGGGGGGACGCTCCACTAGAGCCACTTCGGAAATATCCACCTGCAGCCGGTCCAGCAAGCGCCGGCCGAACTCCTGGTGGGCCATCTCCCGCCCGCGGAACACCAGTGTCACCTTCACCTTGTTTCCCTTTTTGAGGAACTTGACCAGCGATTTCAGCTTTGTCTGGTAGTCGTGGTCATCGATCTGCGGCCGAAACCGCAGCTCTTTGAGCTGGGTCTGCCGCTGGTGCTGCCGGTTTTCCCGCTCCTGTTTCTCTTTGGCATAGAGGTATTTCGAGTAATCCATCACCCGGCAAACCGGGGGATTGGCCAGGGGGGCCACTTCCACCAGATCCAGGCTTGCTTCTGTCGCAGCTTTAAGCGCATCGGCGATCGGCACAATCCCCACCTGCTCTCCCTTGGCTCCGATCAGGCGGACCTCCTTCGCCCGGATCCGATCATTCACCCGGGCCTGAATCGAACTGCTGTTCCGGTTACCGAGATTGCCTCTGTTTAGCACAACACCTCCCCTTTTACCGTTTCTCCTCGATCTCGCGGGTGATTCGGCCGACGAAATCCGTCAGCGCCATGCCCCCAAGATCGCCTTCCCTGCGCGCCCGCACCGCCACTTGGCCGGCCTGGGCCTCCCGTTTCCCGATGATCAGCATGTAGGGAATCTGACTCAGCTGCGCGTCCCGGATCCGCGCCTGCAGCGTTTCTTTACGGTCATCCAGCTCCGCTCGTAAGCCCGCCCGGGCGAGCTCTACCAGTACCTCGCGGCCGTATCCGGCCTGGTCCTCGGAGATCGGGATCACCGTCGCCTGCACCGGCGCCAGCCACGCCGGGAACGCCCCGCCGTGGTGCTCTATCAGCGTGCCGATGAACCGCTCCAGCGAACCGAAAATTGCCCGGTGGATCATCACCGGCGCTGTATCGCTGCCGTCCATCTCCACGTATTTGAGCCCGAATCGCTGCGGCAGCACGAAATCCAGCTGTGCCGTCGCGCACTGCCAGTACCGGCCGATCGAGTCTTTCACATGCACGTCGATCTTCGGGCCATAAAACGCCCCGGCGCCGGGGCTTAACTCGTACGGGATTTTCGTTTCCTTCAGCACCCGCTCGAGGATTTCTTCCGCCTGCCTCCACTGCTGCTCGTTGCCCAGAAACTCCGGCGGGCGGGTACTCATCTCCACCTTGTACTCCGGGAACCCAAAATCCCGGAACACCTGTTGGATGAACTCCAGGATCGCTCCCAGCTCCGACTCCAGCTGGCTCAACCGGCAGAAGATGTGGGCGTCGTCCTGCGTGAAGCCGCGCACCCGCAGCAGCCCGTGCAGCACGCCGGACTTCTCGTTCCGGTAGACGGTGCCGAGCTCGAACAGCCGCAGCGGGAACTCCCGGTAGCTGCGCAGCGCCGACTGGTAGATCAGGATGTGGCCGGGGCAGTTCATCGGTTTCACGCCCCACTCCTGCTCGTCCTCCGTCTTGAAGATGTACATGTTCGGCTTGTAATGCCCGTAATGGCCGGAACGGATCCAGACGTTGCTGCGGATCACGTGCGGCGTGATCACCGGCTGGTACCCGCGGGCCGCGTGCTGCTTGCGGGAGTAATCCTCGATCAGCTGGCGCAGCGTCGCGCCGCGCGGCTGATAGAAGACGAACCCGGCCCCCGCCTCCTCGAAGATCGAGAAGAGCTTGAGGCTCACCCCCAGCTTCCGGTGATCCCGCTTCTTCGCTTCCTCGCGCGTCTTAAGGAACTCCTCCAGTGTTTTCTTGTCAAAGAACGCCGTCCCGTAGATCCGGGTCAGCATCGGGTTCTTCTCACTGCCGCGCCAGTAGGCACCGGCCAGCGACAGCAGCTTCACCGCCTTGAGTTCGCCGGTCCGGCTCATGTGCGGCCCCTCGCACAGGTCCGTGAAATCCCCATCGGTGTAGATCGAGACCGAGGAATCCGGGATCCCTTGGACGATCTCCAACTTGAACCGCTCGCCCCGCTGTTTGAAGAAGGCCTCCGCTTCCGGCTTGGTCATCTGTGACCGCTCGAAAGGGAAGTCGGCCTGGATGATCTTCTCGATCTCCGCCTCGATCTTCGGCAGGTCCTCCTCGGTCAGCGGCGTTTCCGGCTCGATGTCGTAATAGAAGCCCTCCTCAATCGGCGGGCCGATCGCGAGCTTCGTTTTCGGCCAGAGCCTTTTCACCGCCTGCGCCAGCACATGCGCCGCGCTGTGCCTGAGTTTATGCAGATCGTCGTTCATATTTTTAGGCAGAAGCCTGACATCAGCTTTAAGGTGGTTCCCCGCTCTCAAAAATTGCTGTCTGCGTATTCTGAGGACAAAATATCACTGGCCACCAAAACGGGTACCCCCTCCATCCTTGCTCCTCTAACCCATTTTGCCTAAACAACATCAATATAGGCACGTCTACTGCGAATTCATTCGCAATCTTTCCCTCGACGTGCCCAGTGTCAGGGGAGTCGGAAAATCTTCCGGATTTCTCCCTTTCCCTTCGGCTATCTCTGTTTTTTCTTACGAGAAGCCACACTTTCCCTTTCCGTTCTTCTTGGGGAACGGATTTTGAGAGATGCTCGAGACAGGCTTTGTGTAATTTTGGGTTCCACGGATCGCTTCCCAGTAAGACAGTTTTTGAAATCATATCGAGAATCTCGTTTGCCATTTCGAGATCGACCATAAATGGCTTATCGGAGTCGCTTTGTTGAGGACTAAGGGAGTCGAGTTTTCGACTTAGACTGTCGGTATGTTCTTTGATCTTAGTTTTGTAGTCGGTTTGAAATCCGATGGGTAGGGAAAATCTTTTTCGGGCTTTTAAAGTAACTATGGAGGAAAGCATGATTTTATTTGGGGCACAGGGTACCAACTTGCCGTTCTCATCTTTTCTTATGAAATACACGCCTTTTTCGTGTTCTCCACTTAGAAATGCTTCGCGAAGAGCGTTGTCAAACTCATGAATGCGTCGCATGACTTCATAAATTTTTTGAGTCGTGTAGAATCGCGTTACGGCTAAGTCCTCTTTTGATCGCGCGCCGTACATGCGAGAATGCTGCAAAACGGTATCCTGCTGAAACCCTTTCGGACTCCTTCCGTAGTAAAAACCAATCATGTTTCTTATCGTGACACCGCGGTCTAAGGCTTGCCCTCCAATGAAAATATTGAGAGGCGTTCTTAACCTGAGTTGGCCTTTACTATCTAGGAGCGCTTTAACCTCCGTATCAGAATTGACCTTCTCGATTGGCATTCCTCCCGCCAAAACCTCAACCACGCGCTGAAAAACTGCCCGCAGTGAAGGAAGAACAAGTCCGCTGATTTTTATGGATGGAGAGAGGTCTTCGTAAGATTCTCGAACTAGCTTTTCTAGAAGGGCTTTATTTTCATTGGCTAGCTTGGCTAGTTCGTCACTCAGTTTCTGGACCATTTCTTCCTGCCAAGAGTGGGATGGTTTTGCTCGCTCTGTATGGATAACGAAGCTGTAGTTTTCTTGTTTTTGACCTGCTTCTCTTTGCTGAATTTGCCTGACACATCCACCAACAACAAAATTCATAATTGCACTTCGAAGTGTTTTAGTGGCTGGGCTCTCAAACACTTCCTCAATTTTAAATGATCTTCTATCGGCTCTTTTAAGTTTTTTTGTGGCCCTTAAGATTTCCAGCTCATCTTCCGGTACTTCCTGATAAACATGGGCAGCGCTCGATTTGTCGTTCTGGCTATCGATAAAGTAATAGTCTCCGCCGACGTAATTTTCATGAACGGGGACTAATTCAGTAAAGGCAGGCTTCTTGGGAAGGAAAACGCCTTGTATAGCTTTTTCGCTGTTGATCTCGGTGTCGGGTTGAAGATAGAGAGAGTATGGGGTGGCCGTAACCTGTAAGAAGTTCGATTCTTTTACGCGGGCTCGAACAGCATCGATTTTTTCGGCAATCGCGCCTTGCTCAACAAGCCCGGTTTCTTTGGATTTCCGAAAACCAATACTCGCGAAATCGGCCTCGTCGTCAACAAATAAAATCCTCTTGTTCTGAAGATCTGGATAGGTATCGGTAAGGACACCAAAGATGCGATCGAGATTGTGCGTTTCTTTTTTGGCCACAATTATCAGCTTTTGATTTAATTCGTACGGAACCATATTTTTTGGAAAAAACATGATGTCGTGGACTTGGACCTTGTTTTCGTCTTCAAAGTCACCGAAGTCCTCGTGAAGACGTTTCACTGTTTGCTCAACAAGCGGTTTGGAGTTTTTTGTAAGAACAATGGCGATATCGTACCCGCTGTCGAAACACAGAGCGATTATTCCCAAGAATGTCCGCGTTTTGCCACCCTGAATTTGTCCAAGAAGTATGCCGGGTTTTCGCAGAGTAGTATCCGAATTCAGTAATTGCCCTACGACCTTTTCGATGCAAGAACGGAAATCCTCCGCATATTTCCGTTTCTCGCATAGTGCCTTGTAAAATTCTCCAGGACTAATATTCATGGGTAAAGCTTACCTTTTTTGTCGTCCGCCATATTCATTAAAAGTGGTGGGCCCAAGAGGACTCGAACCTCTGACCTCCTCGATGTCAACGAGGCGCTCTAACCAACTGAGCTATGAGCCCCGCATTTTTTCAAAATCAGTTCGTGCCGGGGGCGGGAGTCGAACCCGCATGGCCTTTCGGCCGGAGGCTTTTAAGGCCTCTCTGTCTCGCCAGTTCCAGCACCCCGGCAATCGGTCCATCTAAAACCCTGGACGCTTCTTCGCCCCCATAGCCGTGCCGATATTTCCAGCCCGTCCATGTTTCAGGGTTCTCAATGGTTTTACTTTTTGACCAGCCCACCCAAGTATTCGTGCATTCGGCGGCAAGTTTTGCCTTGCGGTCTAACGCAAACGCGTCGCGGTAGTAACACTTTGCGAGAATAGACCTGGCTGCTAGCTTTCCGTATTTCAAAGTATATTTTGTCCTGTGGTTACTATTTCTCGGTAGATCGATGTGGAAGCTACCCGTAACTCCCCATATGCGCTCTATCGTTTCGCTCAACCAACAAAGAAATGGGCGAGAAATGCCAACTATTTTTATCTCCCACTGCTCTTTTCCATTGGTCGGATGATTCCATCTGCGTATGCAACCATCTCCATCAATGACCCCGCGCAGAAAATCCAGGAAGCCCTTGTCCGGGACACTAAGTCGCCCGATCGTCGCGCTTTTTCTTGGCGTTAGACCTGTTTCCGTGAGTTGCCTATAAAGATCTACGCGTTTGATAACTAGGTCGTGACTGATGGAGGCGTTAAAGCCCCCTTTCTTCTTGTGAATCTTCACTGCCAAGCCAAGCGCATCACGTAGTTTCAGAAGGAACTCTTCGCTCTTGGCCGTCACAACCACGGTCTTTCGGCTTTCCAAAAGGCACCCGTCCGTTGCAACCAGTCCAACCAGATACCAAAACAAGTCTTCCCGGCACTCGAACGGCCGTGGTTTGGGGCCCGGCTTGTCCATGGCCACTGAAATCTGACCGCCCGTTTCAAAATTAAAGGTGCGGATCGGATTCGAACCGATGAATAACGGTTTTGCAGACCGTTGCCTTACCACTTGGCTACCGCACCGGATGAGACAAAGGGATGAGGCCAGATCAACGGGGCAGGGAGGCTAAGATTTCCTCAACGCAGTCCAGGATCCGCGCGGCGAGGACCTGCTTCTTCAGCGCGCGGAACGGCTTGGCCGCTCCGCGGCGCTTCAGGATGGCCCCCTCCACCGGCTCATCGCCGAAGGGGCCCCGGCCGCGCGCGTTGGGGAAGTACCGCGTCGCGACGATGGCGTCCAGATCTTTCGCCCTCAATTTGTTCCGTGCGTTGGGGAGCAGTTTCTGCGTCTCCAACGCAAAACCGATAATCGCCTGGCTGTCTTTCCGCCGGCTGGCCGCGTCGGCCACGATGTCCGGGTTCTCCACCAGCTCCAACTGCCACAGGCGCAGGGATCCGGCGACCCCGGAACGCTTGATCTTCTGGTTGGCGACCCGCACCGGCCGGAAATCGGCGACGGCGGCCCCCATGATCAACGCGTCCATCTTCGGGAACAGCTTGCTCACCGCCTGGTGCAGCTGCGCGGCCGTCTCCACCGGCACTTTGGTCACGCCGGCCGGGCAGGGAATTTCCGTCGGTCCGCTGATCAGTGTCACGTGGTGGCCCCGCGCTCGAGCTAGTTTCGCCATGGTGTAACCGAGCGTCCCGGTGGAATAGTTTGAGATGAACCGCACCGGGTCGATCGGTTCCCGGGTCGGTCCCGCGGTGATCAGCAGTTTGTAGCTGGTTCGTTTCACTTGGATTTTTTCCTGCTCCCGCTTTTGACCCGGCGGCGGACCGCCGCCAAGATCTCTTCTTGCTCCGCGATGTGCCCCATCCCCACCTGCCGGCAGGCCAGCTCTCCGTGAGCGGGCCCGACAAACTCGACCCCCAGTTTCTTCAGCCGGGTGATGTTTTCCTGGGTCACCGGGTGTTCGTACATGTTCGTGTTCATCGCCGGCACCAGGATCACTGGCGCCTTCGATGCAAATAGGATGCAGGTCAGCAGGTCGTCGCAAATCCCGCTGGCCATCTTCCCGATCAGGTTCAGCGTCGCCGGGCAGACGAGGATCAGATCCGCCTGGGCCGACAGGGAGGTGTGGAGCAGGTCCCACTCCTCCGGCGCTTCGAAAACGTCCGAGTAGACTCGGTTCCCCGACAGCGTCTGAAACGTCAGCGGGGTCACGAACCGCGTCGCCTCGCGCGTCATCACCACATGCAGCCCGACACCGGGCTCTTTGCGAAGCGCGCTGACCAGATCGCAGGTCTTGTAGCTGGCGATCGAGCCGGTGACCCCGACGATGATTTCCATCATCCTTTGCTGGGTTTCTTCAGCCTCACGGTGACTTTCCCCGCAACCATCTCCCTCAGCGCGACCAGGGCCGGTTTCTCCTTGGCCCCCGCTTCCACCAACCTCGGCGAGCCTTCACTCAGCTCCAGAGCCCTCTTCGCCGCAATGATCACCAGCTTGTAAACGGAACCTGTCTTTTCCAAGAGCTTCTCCACGTCGATGACCTTCGTTTTCTCCAAGCTTATTTCCTCCGCCCTACCTCTTCACCCGGAACCGTTCCGCCCGGATGATATTTTCCAGCGCCTCCACCGCTTCTCGCAGCCGGTCATTCACCACCGCGTAATCGTACCGGCCCGCTTCCTTCAACTCGCGCCGCGCGAGCTTCAACCGGTCTCGGATCTGCTCGGACGTCTCCGTGCCCCGATGCTCTAGTCTTTCGCGCAGCACCTTCAGCGACGGCGGCAGCAGGAATATGGTGGTCGCCGGCAATCTGCCGCGCCGGATCTGCCGCGCGCCCTGGATGTCGATCCCCAGCAAGACGTCTTTTCCCGCCCGCGTGGTTTTCTCAATCGGCGCTTTCGGCGTGCCGTACCAGTTTTTAAGCACCCGGGCGTATTCCAAAAAACGGCCGCGCGCGATCCCTTCCCGGAATCGGGCCGGACTGAAGAACCAATAATCCTTCCCCTGCCGCTCGCCGGGCCGGGGCGACCTCGTTGTCACCGAAATGGAACGTACCAGCCCGCGATTCCTGTTCAGCAGAGCGTTCAGCACCGTGGTCTTGCCGCTGCCCGACGGCGCCGAGAGAACAAACAGCCGGCCGCCGCGCCTACTCAATGTTGGCCGCCTGCTCCCGAAGTTTTTCGATCTGGCCTTTGAACTCGACCACCCAGCGCCCCACCGTCCCGTCCCGCAGTTTCGTCCCCAGCGTGTTGACCTCCCGCTGGAGTTCCTGCGCAAGGAAATCGAACGTGCGGCCGGAGCTGGTCTGCTCGCCGCGCTTAGAGCCGCCCGCGCCCGCCGGCTGCCCGGCCAGCGTCTTGCGCAGCGCCGCCAAGTGCGACTCGATCCGCTCCAGCTCCTCGCTGACGTCGGTCGATTGCACCAGCGCCGCCGCTTCCGTCAGGACCAACCGCTCCTGATCCTGCGGAACTTCCCTCCCGACTCCCCGCAGCGCGGTTTGGATCCGATCCGCCAGCCGCTCCTGCAGACCTTTCTGCACGACCGGGACCCGCTGCCGGATCTGGTTGTTCAGCCGTTCGAAAAGATCGATCCGATGCCGGAGGGCTTTTTCCAAACGCGCCCCCTCCCGCTGCCGCATCCGGACCGCGCTGTCCAGCGCCTGCCCGACGGCCCGCTCGATCCGCTTCCAGACCGCGGCGGAAGAAAAATCGTTTCTCTCCGCGACGGCCATCACTTGCGGAAGGCCCAACAGCATTTCCAACGTCACCGGGCCTTGAACTTTTAGCTTCTGCCGGAAACCTTCCAGTTGCCGCAGGTACCGGCGGGCGACCTGCGGCTGAAAAACCACCGACGCCGCCTCCCGTGATCCCTTGACCGCCACTGAGACGCGCACCTGCCCGCGCAACATCTTCCGGCCCGCCAGCGCGCGGACCGCTTCCTCGAACGCCTGAAGCCCCTCCGGCATCCGGATCTCGACCTCCAGAAAGCGGTGGTTCACGCTTCGAACCTCCGCCACCGCCCGGCCGGCGCCCGGCAACTCCGTCTCCGCCCGGCCAAACCCGGTCATGCTGATCAGCATGAGGCGGCTATGCCCATTCCTGGACGACGGTTTCTTTCTTCACCTTCTTCGTCGGATAAAGATCGATGATGATCTCGTCCGGCTGGAACCAAAGCTTGATCTCCCGCTCCGCCTCCGCCGAATCACTCGAGGCGTGGATGACGTTTTCAAAGAGACCGGTGGTCCGAATCCTCCCGAAAGATCCTCGGATCGAAGTGGGGGCGGCCTTCTCAGGGTTCGTCTCACCTGCAAGATCCCTAACCTTGGCGATCGCGTCCTCTCCCCAGTAGACCAACGCCATCACTTTCCGGCGCTCGTGCAGCTCCCCCTGGAGATACTGGATCAGTTCCTCATAGAACGGCTTGCCCTTGAGATGCTGGTAGTGGGCTTCCGCTAATTGTCTCGAAGCGCGGCAAACCTTGCCGGCCACGATCTCCAATTTGGTCTCCGACAAGCGGGTCAAGATGTTCCCTGTTAGGGAACGGACCAGCCCGTCCGGTTTGATCATCACAAGCGTTTGTTGGATCATGGGAACTCTTGATTATAGGCGATATAAATTTTAAGTCAATCGCGCGATCAATCGGTCCAGGTCTTTTAAGGAAAAATACGCAACCCGGATCCACCCCCTTGTGCGGCCATGAAAAATCTTCACGCGGGTCCCAAGTGCTCGTTCCAGCTTCTGCTCTACCGCTACCAAATGGGGGTCGCGGGATTTCGGTCTACGGGATCTTTCTTCTCCGGATGCCGTTTCCCGAACAAGCTGCTCGATCTGCCGGACGGAAAGGCCGTTTGCGATTGCCCGCTCAGCCAGCTGCAGCTGGCTCCTCTGCGAATCAAGAGAAAGGAGCGCCCGCGCATGCCCCAGAGAAAGCCGGCCCGCCGCCACCTCCTGCTGCACCTTGTCGGCCAACTTCAACAGCCGGACCGTGTTTGCCACCGTTGCCCGGTCCTTGCCGACCGACGAGGCCACCTGCTCCTGGGTCAACCCGAACTCTTCTTGTAAACGCTGATAAGCTTTGGCCTGCTCGATTGCGTTGAGCTCCTCCCGCTGCAGGTTTTCCACCAGCGCCAATTGAAGAGCGTCCCGATCACCCACCTCCCGGACAATAGCCGGCGCTTCGGTTTGTCCGAGTAGTTTGAGAGCATGAAACCGTCTTTCTCCTGCTATTAATTCATATTTAGGTCCATCTACTCCACTTTCATCTGATTTTCTGACTAAAAGTGGGTAAATTAAACCACTTTCATTTATAGAATTGGCTAATTCATGGATAGACGATTCATTCAGAGCTTTCCGGGGCTGGAAGCGGTTCAGCCGAATGGACTGGACCGGGATTTTCAGAATCTCCTGCTGCGACAGCGGGCCGCTCTCCGGGATCAGCGCCCGGATCCCTTTCCCCAAACCTCGCATCTCCGACATGGATGGTCTCCTTTATTCTTTTTGCCAGTTGGCGATAAGCCTGAGCCCCGATCGAACCTGGGTCGTACAGGGCGATCGGCATCCCTCGGCTGGGCGCCTCGCTCAGGCGCACCGACCGCGGGATAATTACATCGTACACCTTGGACCCAAAAAATCTCTTGGCTTCTTCAATCACATCGCTGGTCAGCTTGGTCCGGAAATCGGCCATTGTCAGTAGGATCCCATGGATGGTCAGCCCAGGATTCAACCCCTCCTGTACCATCCGGACGGTTTCCAGAAGCTGGCTCAACCCCTCCAAGGCGTAATACTCGCACTGCAGCGGGATCAGCACGCTGTCAGAGGCAACCAGCGCGTTCACCGTCAAAAGCCCCAAAGAGGGAGGCCCGTCGATCAGGATCAGGTCGTACTCCGGCCGGGAAGACCGAAGGGCTCTCTTCAGGCAGGCTTCTCGCTCCGGGAAATTGATCATCTCCACTTCCGCGCCGCTCAAAGAAACGTGGGAGGGAATCAGCTCAAGGTTGGAAATCTGTGTTTTCAGAACGGCGGCCTGAAGAGGGATCTGGCCCAATAGAACCGGGTAGATTGTTTTCTCAACCTTCCGCTTATCGATCCCAAGCCCGCCTGTGGCGTTTGCTTGCGGATCCAGGTCGACCAGGAGGACGCGAACCCCGTCTAGCGCAAGCTGGCTCGCTAGATTGACTGCGGAGGTGGTTTTGCCCACACCCCCCTTTTGATTACAGACGGCGATTGTCCTACCCATGTTCCACGTGGAACAACGAACGGTTAGCTTCGGCTCTTCGTCAACCGGTCCGCCAGGAGCTGCTGCCCGACGGTGAGAACGGAGTTGACGACCCAATATAACATGAAGCCTGAGGGGAGTTGGTAGAAAATAACGAGGAAAATGAGGGGGAAGAACTTCATCATATCCTGCTGGGCTTTTTGTTCCTCCGTTACGATAGCGGGATCCTGCGGCTGCATCAGCATTTGCTGGAAGTAGGTGGCCACCGTGGCGGCGATCGGCAAGATGTTCAGCCGGCTGCCCAGAAGCGGAATCTGAAGCGGCAACGGGATGAGCCCGTCCGGACCCGACAGATCCCGGATCCAAAGAAAGTGCGCTCCCCGCAACTCCGGCGCCCGGGTGAGGACCTGGAACAGTGCGATGTAGATCGGCCAGGTAAACAGGAGGGGCAGGCAACCAACGCAGCCGCTGGCCGGATTCACCCCATGTTTCCGGTAGAGCTGCATCAGCTCTTTATGCATCTCGTCCGGCTTATCCTTGTATTCCTTCCGGATCCTGGCTTCCTGCGGCTTGACCGTCGCCATCTTCCGCATCGTTTGGGTACTGAGCCACCGTCCATACCACGTCAATGGAGAAAATGGAAGCCATACCCCGACGCTGAGCAAACAAATCGCTAACCCGTAGTTATGCAGTCGGTTGTAGTTCCAATCCAAAAACTTCAGCAGCCAGCGGGCTATTCCGGAAAAGGCCCCAAAAGAAAGAGCTTCTTCGAGACCCGCTTTCTTCAATGGCTCCAACGCCATCGGCCCAACATAGAGAGGGAATTCCCATTCCCTATGTTCTCCGGCCGGAATCTCCTGGCTGGGCAGCTCCAGCCATCCTTCCACTCGTCCTCCGGTCGAGTGTTCCACGTGGAACACTCCTGCGTCTCCCGGGATTCGTACAATGACCACGTGTGACTTCCCCTGGGAAGCAACCCATTCCGGAACCTTAGGGAAGCTCTTTGCCTGTCCGGCCCTGACTGAGATGTCCTGAGATTTTCCGTCAAGATAAACGGTGGCGCTGGGACGATATCGGGCGCTGGGCTCTTTCGGGGCGTGGAGCGGAAGGTAGATGACCACCTGGAGATGGACGCGTTGGGCTTCTTTTGACTCGTTCAGAGCCCGGATTCGACATTGGAGATTGAAGCTTCCATCCGTTTCCAGGCGAATCTCCCGCTGGATCCGGAGACCTCCGGTCCCAGCCACCCCTTCACTGAGGAGCGCGCCGTCTGTCAACTGGCTTTTTAGGTGGACCGGTTCCGGATTCTGTTCTCCCGACCGAACCTCCATTAAGCCGGGCGCTGCCTGCTCCAGAAGTGGTTCGTGGTCCAACTCCAGCGTTCCGATTCCGCCGCGGGAAAGGCCGACACCGAGGGTAAATCCTCCCATCTCGAAGTTTTCCGTCTTCTCTCCGGATTGTGCTTCGAGCATTGCCGGTTTCTGTTCCGTTGCAACCTCCGGCGGCTGATGGATCGGCAGACGGGACGGTGGAGTGAGCGCCGACCAGAGGCTCAGGATCCCGGCGATGAGAACCAGCGCGATGAGGAATCTTTGTTCTTGTTTCATAGATCCACACCGCCCGGATTCCAGGGGTTGCATCGGAGCAGCCGGCCTACCGTCATCCACAGACCTTGGATTGCACCTCGGCTATGGATCGCCCGCTCCGCGTAAACCGAGCAACTAGGGTAAAACCGGCAGGGAGAGCGCATTCCAAGAGTTGTTGCGCTGGCTTGGTAGAGTCGAATTCCGATCAACAAAATCTGCGAGATAATTCTGAGCATGTTTTTGTAACTTCTTTATCTATATATATATATGACTTTTCTTTCGGTATTCTGGAGACAATCGCAATCCAATCGAAGCCCGGAGGGATCTTTTCCTGATTACGGCGGAATGCTTCTCGAATATGGCGCTTCAGCCGGTTTCGGGATACCGCCGTCTTGACGATGGTCCGCCTGACCGACCAAGCAAAACGGCTTTGACTGCGCCCGTTGGGCAACACCTTAATGAGAAGGCTTTCGCCCTGAAGGCTTTTCCCTTCTCTTAGCAGCCGCTGGAAATCTCTCCCTCGAGAGAGCCTCTTCGAGCGCCCGAAGGTTTGACTGGACAACTACGGAATGAGACGGCGCCGGCCCTTTTGCCTTCTCCGCCGAAGCACGCGTCGGCCGGCTTTGTGCGCCATGCGTTCCCGGAATCCATGCTTGCGCTTGCGTTTGATGTTGGACTTGAGTGTGAGATTTTTCTTCACGCGCGCATTGTATCAGCGGGGCCGGATGCTTGTCAAACAAACACCGCTGTGCTAGACTCTGTTGTTCCTTTCGCACTATTGATGAATCTTTTGGATCTCAACCTCTGGCATCAGGCGCTGGCCCAAATCCAGAGCGAGCTCCCAAGTCAAGCCTACGAGACCTGGTTTCAACCGACCCGGGCCGTTTCTTCGACCGAGGGCTCGCTGGTGGTGGAGGTGCCGAGTCCCTTCTTTCGCGATTGGCTGACAAGCCACTACAGCGAGCTCATCGATAAAACGCTCCAATCCGTCAGCCACTCAAAAATCCAGATAGAGTACGCTGTTTCTTCTCTGGATGCTCCTCCCGCTCCCCCGGCCGGCGAACCGGCAGCCGCCGATCCCGCGCGCATCGCGACGGCGCCCTGGCCGCCGCGAGAAACACTCCCCGCGTCGGATTCCGTTTTGAATTCCCGGTACACCTTCGCTGAGTTCGTCATTGGGCCTTCCAATCGGTTCGCCCACGCGGCGGCGGTGGCCATCAGCGAGTCGCCCGCGAAAGTTTATAACCCTTTTTTTATCCACGGCGGAGTGGGTTTGGGGAAAACACACCTGATGCAGGCCCTCGGCCACCGGATCCGTGAGAAATTCCCGCAAGCGAAGTGCCTCTACCTCTCCAGTGAGCGTTTCACCAACCAGCTGATCTCCGCCATTCAAAATCGCTCAATGGCTTCTTTCCGCGATCGGTTCCGCTCGGTTGACGTGCTGCTGGTGGATGATATCCAATTTATTGGCGGGAAGGAGGCGACGCAGGAGGCTTTCTTTCACACATTCAATGCGCTGTACGACGCCCACAAACAGATTGTTCTCTCCAGCGATCGCCCGCCCAAAGAGCTACGCGGTGTTGAGGAGCGCCTCGTCTCCCGGTTTGAGTGGGGCCTTGTGACAGACGTGCAGCCACCCGATCTGGAAACGCGCGTCGCGATCGTTCGCAAGAAAGCGGAGGCTCAGGGGTGTGTGGTTCCGGATCCGATCACATTGTTTGTCGCTGAGCGTGTAACCTCCAACATCCGGGAGCTGGAAGGGGCGCTCAACCGGGTGATCGCTTACTCGGTCCTAACGGGGCGCGCGATCTCACTCTCTATGGCGCAAGAGGTTTTAAAGGGAGTGGTGGCAGAGACTGCCCGCGCAGTGACAATCGATAAGATCCAAAAAGTGGTTGCGGCTCATTTTAGTGTTTCGCAGATGGAACTTAAGGGAAAGCGGAGATCCAGGGAGGTTTCTTTGCCTAGGCATGTCGCGATGGCGCTTTGTCGGGAACTTACGGATGCATCCTTACCTGTAATTGGGGAGGCATTTGGAGGGCGGGATCACGCAACCGTACTTTACGCTTGCCGCAAGATGTCCGGCGAGGAAGCTCGAGGAGGTCAAATCAAAGATCTTCTTGTCTCCCTTCGAAAGAAATTCTAACAATGCTGTTGATAGGCTGTGGATATTTGTGTTGATCTGTTTTGGTTGTTTATTTTGTGTGTGATTGGAGCGTGTTATCCACAAGGGTTCTTGAAACACAAAACAAGCTGGATAGGGTGTTTACGGTGTTTTCCACAGTTTTAACAGGGCTTATTACTAATACTGTTATATTTAACCTTCATAGCAATAAGGACACGACCGAACAATGAAACTGCGTGTTTCAAAAGAAAATCTACTTAAGGGTCTACAAACTGTTTATCCCGCAGTTCCATCTAGAAGCACCCTACCCATCCTTTCCCACCTTTTAATTGAGGCAAAAAAAGAAGGGGTGCAGGTTACTGGAACCGATCTAGAGTTAGGTATCTCTACAATACTTCCGGCGGAGATTTCTGAGGAAGGGGCTATTGCCGTCCCCGCGAAGAGGTTTATGGACCTCGCGAAGGAACTACCAAACGAATCTCTCCTGATAACAGCCAAAAAAAACCAACAGGTAACAATTGAGTGTGGTAGGGGATCTTTTAAGATATTAGGATTACCTAAAGAGGAGTTTCCAAAACCACCTGCCTCAGCCGGCCAAGATACCATCGTGATTGACCAAGGGGTTCTTCAGGCGATGTTGTCCTTGACAGAATTCTCCGTATCCAAAGACGAGTCCCGATACGTGCTAACCGGCGTTTTGTTCACGATACGAAAAGGGTGGCTGCGCCTGGTTTCCACGGACGGCCGGCGAATGGCGATGGTAGAGCGGGAGGCAAAGAGCGCGCCCGTGGGCGAGTCCCACCGAATTGTTCCAGAGAAGGCCATTTCCGAGTTGATGCGTCTCTTGGGTGATGCCCCAACCGTCCGCATCGCCCTAAAGGAGAGTCAGATTATATTTGATATGGGGAATACGGTGCTGATCTCTCGGTTGATTGAGGGAAAATTTCCAAACTACGAACAGGTGATTCCGGCGGAGAGCCCAAACAAAATGATGGTTTCCCGGGAAGAGCTGCTTTTGGCCACGCGCCGGATCGGGTTGTGGTCCACACAGGACTCCCCCTCTGTCCGCTTGGACTTGAAGATGGACGAACTGGTGATCTCCAAGCAGACACCGGAAGTGGGAGAGGCCCATGAGCAGGTTAAGGTCCAGTATGCCGGGCCTGAATTCTCGATCGGGTTCAATCCCTCTTATCTGATCGACGTCTTGAAGGTCCTAACGGACGGGAATGTGGAGCTTGAGCTGCCCGGGCCGGACCGGCCCGGAGTGATCCGCACCAAAGACCATTACTTGTACGTGGTCCTGCCCATGCAGTTAAGCAATTGAGGAAGACCAAAACCACTCCTTCGGCGCCCATCTCCCTGGTTCTCTCTGGTCTTCTTCGAAAACTGCAGGCCGAGGGGAGGCCCAGCGTGGAGGAGGTCGCGCAGACGTGGAAGCGGCTGGCCGGCGACGAAGCGGCCGAACATAGCTGGCCCCGGCGCCTAAGCCGGCAGCGGCTGGTGGTGGAGGTGGAGAATTCCGGCTGGATGCACGCGCTGAGAATGAGGAAAGCGCAGCTTCAAGAAGGCTTGATTGAATTGATGGGCGCAGGTAGGGTAAAAGAGCTTTCGTTCCGTATCGGAGAGAGAAGGGATGCCTAAGGTAAAACAAAAAGAATCGCCCACAACCCACTCGTACGACGCCACTAAGATCCAAGTGTTGGAGGGAGTGGAGGCGGTCCGCCGCCGCCCAGCGATGTACATTGGAGACACCGGTGTGCGCGGCCTCCACCATCTGGTCTACGAAGTGGTGGACAACTCGATCGACGAGGCGATGGCCGGCCACTGCACGGAGATCGGCGTGACCGTGCACCCCGACAACTCGGTGAGCGTGAACGATAACGGGCGCGGGATCCCGGTGGACATCCACAAGGCGGAGAAGAAGCCGGCTGTCGAAGTGGTGCTGACCACGCTGCACGCGGGCGGCAAGTTCGATCACCGGGCTTATAAGGTTTCCGGTGGCCTGCATGGGGTGGGTGTCAGCGTGGTGAACGCCCTCTCCGAATGGCTGGAGGTGGAAGTCCGCCGGGACGGCAAGACGTACCACCAGCGGTACGAAGCCGGAAAGACCAAAACCAAACTGATCGTCGTCGGAAAATCCTCAGCCACCGGCACTAAGGTGACCTTCAAAGCGGACCGGGAGATCTTCGGCGTCAAGATCGACTACGCCTATGAAATGCTCAGCAACCGGCTCCGGGAGCTGGCGTTCCTTAACCAGGGACTCAAGATCACCTTCGACGACGAGCGGTCGGATAAAAACACCGTGTTCCATTACGAGGGCGGCGTCTCCTCCTTCGTCGAGTACCTCAACAAAGGCAAACTTCCGCTCCACAAGCAGATCATCGGTCTTTCCCGGGAGAAGGACAGCGTGATCTTGGAGGTGGCGCTTCAGTACAACGACAGCTTCACCGAGACCCTCTTCTCTTTCGCGAACAACATAAACACGGTGGAGGGCGGAACGCACCTGATCGGGTTCAAGTCGGCGCTGACCCGCGTGCTTAACAGCTATGCCAAAGCCAAGGGGCAGGTGAAAGAGCAGGAGTCCTCATTGACGGGAGAGGATGTCCGCGAAGGATTGACCGCCGTGGTCAGCGTGCGGCTGCCCGACCCGCAGTTTGAGGGGCAGACCAAAACCAAGCTTGGAAACTCCGAAATCGAAGGTCTCGTCGCCAGCATGGTCAATGAGGCATTGACCGGGTTCCTTGAGGAAAACCCCGGTGTCGGGAACAAGATCTGCGAGAAGGCCCTCCTGGCTTCGCGCGCGCGCGAAGCCGCCCGCAAAGCCAGAGAGCTCACCCGCCGCAAAGGGCTGCTCGAGATGGACAGCCTGCCGGGCAAGCTGGCCGATTGTTCCGAGAGGAACCCCGAGCTCTGCGAGCTTTACATTGTTGAGGGGGAATCCGCAGGCGGCACCGCGAGACAGGGTCGGGACCGGCGCTATCAAGCGATCCTTCCGCTGAAGGGGAAAATCATCAATGTGGAGAAGGCCCGGCTCGAAAAGGTGCTGACCAGCGAACAGGTCAGGACCATCATCACCGCGCTTGGCACCGGCGTCGGGGAAGAATTTTCGAGCGAGAAGCTGCGCTATCACAAAATCATTCTCATGGCGGATGCCGACGTGGACGGATCCCATATTCGGACGTTGCTCTTGACGCTTTTCTACCGGCACCTGCAGGAGCTGATCAAGAAGGGTTATGTCTACATCGCCCAGCCGCCCCTTTTTAAGGTGAAGCGGGGCAAGCGGGAGGAATACGCCTATACTGAAACGGCCATGAATGAGGTGCTCTTTGATTTGGGGCTGGATGGGGTCACGATCCTTCATGTAAAAAACAAGAAAGAATATACCCCCGCGCAGGCAAAAGAGCTTCTCCGCATATTGACGGAGGTCGAGTACCTTTGGAAATCTCTTCATAAAAGGGGAGTGGAATTATCAGATTTAGTCAAATTTAGACATATAAAGACCAAAAAACTGCCAATTTTTAGGGTCAAAGTGGGAGAAAATACCCAATTTCTATATTCTGACGAGGATCTTGCAAAGCTCCGGAAAGAAAGCCCGGATGCCGAGGTCCTAGAGCTTTATGAGGCGCACGACCTAAAACCTTTTTCAGAAAAGCTTGAAAAACTGGGCGTAAACCTGGAAGATTTCGAGTCCGAGGAGAGCGACGAGGTTTTGGACTCCGCCAAGCGCCGCGGCAAGAAAGCGCCTGCCCAGTCGCCGCGCCAGCAGAAGGAGAGAACACTTTTCCGCTTGATGAACGACAAAAAAGAAGAGGGACAAGCCGGTTCGCTGATCGAACTTTTACACGCGGTCCGGGCGTCCGGCCGGCGCGGCCTGCATGTCCAGCGGTATAAAGGTCTCGGGGAGATGAACGCCTCCCAGCTGTGGGAAACGACGATGGACCCGGAGCGCCGGACGCTTCAGCAGGTGAACCTGAACGACGCCGTCGAGGCGGAGGAGATGTTCACCAAGCTGATGGGCGACGAGGTGGAGCCCCGCCGAGTCTTCATCGAAGAGCACGCGCCGGAAGTGCGCTTCCTGGACGTTTAAGGAGCCATGTACACCCGAAACGAAAAGATCGTCCCGATCGCGATCGAGCAGGAGATGAAGGACTCCTACATCTCCTACGCCATGTCCGTCATCGTGGGCCGAGCACTCCCCGACGCGCGCGACGGGCTGAAACCGGTCCAGCGGCGCATCCTCTACACGATGCTGGAACTCGGACTTGATTCCGGCAAGCCGTATAAGAAATCCGCCCGCATCGTTGGAGACTGTCTCGGCCGCTACCATCCGCACGGCGACACGGCTGTTTACGACGCGCTTGTGCGCATGGCGCAGGATTTTTCAGTCCGCTACCCCCAGGTCGACGGCCAGGGAAACTTTGGCTGTTTCACAGGGGACACCCAAATCAAGCTTCTCGATGGGCGCGATGTGTCGTTCGAAGAATTGGCCAAAGAGTTCGGGGCCGAGCGAACTTTCCACGTTTATTCCGTGGATAAACAGGGCTGCATTACCGTTGGGCGGGCTCAAAATCCGAGGATCACGCGACGCGAGGCCGAACTGATTGAATTGTCGCTCGATTCGGGAGCAAAGATTCAATGCACGCCAGACCATCGCTTTATGCTTCGGGACGGCAGCTACAAGCAGGCCAAGGATTTGACCGGCGACGACAGCTTGATGCCCGGATATTTCAAATCAGCGCCCGTGAAAGAGGAGCTCAACGACTATCTGATGGTGCTGCAGCCGAAGACCGGCGTCCACGAGTTTGTTCATCAGATGGTGGATCGTTGGAATGAAAGGAAAGGGTTATCGCAGCGGTTCCACAGCCCTTTTGTTCGGCACCATAAGAATTTCAACCGCTTCGACAACCGCCCGGAAAATATTCAGCGCATGACGTTTCTGGAGCACCTGCATCTTCATGCCGGTCAAATGAAGAAATCGTGGGAATCAGAGGCCTTTAGAACACGCCAGCGCGAGGGGGTCAAGCACTACTATCGGACCCACCCGAAAGCGGTGGAAAGCCGTCGAAACCGCATGACCACGCAAAACCGGTCGGAGGATTTCCGAAAATCGAACGGGTTAAGAATAGCGCAACGTCTTCGGGAGCGGTTTAAAGCCAACCCGCGCTTGGCCGCCGAAATCAGCCGGAGAATGAGCGCCCTTTGGCAAGACCCGGATTACCGCCTCAAAATGAGCCAAGCGCTTCGAGGCATTGAAAAACGCCCGTTGACGGAAGATCAAGCCCGTCGTGTCCGCCGGATTATATCCGAGAAGAGCAAGGCCATGTGGAGCTCTTCCAAAAGAGAGGAAATTGTGCACGCTATCCGGCTTTCCCTCAGCCGGCCGAATGTTCGGGAGAAAATATCCGAGTCTAGCCGGCACCTTTGGAAAGACCCGGCCTATCGAGCAAAATATGGAGAGGACCACTTTTCTCGAATGGCTAACATCCTTTGGGAGAAGCCGGAAACAGCGGCTTTTCATCGAGAGAAGATAATTGGACAGAGACGGGACGAGAAGTTCCGCCGGAGCCAGCGAGAAGGTGTTCAAAAAAGCAATGCGCACCGGTTAGCCCAAGAGCCGGACATGATGCAAACTATGGCGGCGCGGGCGGCAAACTCTTTGCGGACCCTGTGGAAAACAAAAGAGTATCGGCAGAAAGTCATGCGCTCCCGGGTCCTCAGGCACGGGGCATCTCTCGTGGCCCGATTTCCCGTCGAAGCCATCACCCCCGAGCTCTATGACCAGACCAAGCTCAATCACGGTCTCCCAAGAGCTGACCGGCTCCCCGACTACTTTTCCAGTTTCAACGAAATGATCGAGCTGGCTAAAACCTATAATCACCGGGTCATCTCAAAACGGATGCTTGATAAGCGAGTTGACGTCTGGGACATCACGGTAGAAGAGCATCACAACTTCTTGCTCTCTGCAGGCGTGTTCGTTCACAACTCGGTCGACGGAGATTCCGCGGCGGCTATGCGTTATACGGAAGCAAGGTTAGCTCCGGTTTCCGAGGCCCTGCTCGCCGACCTCGACAAAGAAACCGTCGATTTCTCCCCGAACTTTGACGAGTCGATGGTCGAACCGCGCGTGCTGCCGGCGGCGCTCCCGAACCTGCTCGTCAATGGCTCGAGCGGCATCGCGGTCGGTATGGCGACGAACATCCCGCCCCACAACCTGAGCGAGATTGCGGAAGGGATCGCCGCCGTCATCGACCGCCCCGAGATCGAGACGAAAGAGCTTCTGAAATACGTCAAGGGCCCGGATTTCCCGACGGGCGGCCTCATCACCGGCAAACAGGGGATTGTGGACGCCTACACGACCGGCCGCGGCATACTCAAGGTGCGCGCGAAGGCGCACGCCGAGCAGGCCAAGGGAGGAAAGGAATCGATCATTGTAACGGAGATCCCCTACCAGGTTAACAAGACGACACTCCTGGAAGGAATCGCGGATCTGGTGCGGGAAAAGCGGATCGAGGGCATCGCCGACCTGCGCGACGAATCCGACAAAGACGGCCTGCGGGTCGTGGTGGACTTAAAACGAGACGCCAACAGCCAGGTGGTGCTGAACCAGCTGTTCAAGCACACGCAGCTGGAGACCACATTCGGCGTGATCCTGCTGGCACTCGTCGAGAACCGGCCGAAGATCTGCACGCTGAAGCAGCTGATGCAGGTCTACATCGCGCACCGGAAAGAAGTGGTCGTCCGGCGCACGAAATTCGAGCTGCGTAAAGCACGCGACAGAGCCCACATCCTCGAGGGCTTAAAGATCGCGCTCGCGAACCTCGACGCGATTATCAAGCTGATCCGGAAGTCTAAAAGCGAAGAGGAGGCAAAAGAGGGCCTCATCAAGCAATTCAAACTCTCCGCGATCCAGGCGCAGGCGATCCTCGAGATGCAGCTGCGGCGCCTCACGGCGCTCGAGCGGATCAAGATAGAACAGGAGTACCTGGAGATGATCAAGCGGATCGCCGAGCTGGAAGCAATCCTGGATTCAGAGGCGAAGGTGCTCGCGATTGTGAAGGGGGAGTTGATGGACGTCGCGAAGAAGTTCGGCGATGAGCGCTGCACACAGATCATCGCGGCCGAGGCCAAGGAGATGGCGATCGAGGATCTGATCGCCGATGAGGATGTCGTGATCACGATCAGCCACACCGGCTACATCAAGCGGCTGCCGGTTTCGGGGTACCGCAAACAAGGCCGCGGCGGTAAGGGGTCGAGCGGCGCGGACGTGAGGGAAGAAGATTTCATCGAGCACCTGTTCGTCGCTTCGACGCACGACTACCTGCTCTGCTTCACCGACAAGGGGCGGGTTCACTGGCTGAGGGTGTACGACATCCCGCAGGCGAGCCGGCAGGCCAAGGGGAAGGCGATCATCAACCTGCTGGAGCTGGGGACCGGGGAACAGATGGCCGCCTTCGTGCCGGTGCGCGGCTTCCCCGAGGACCAGTTCCTCATCATGCTGACCGAGAAAGGGCTCATCAAGAAGACCGCCCTCTCGGCCTACGGCAACCCGAGGCGCGGCGGCATTGTGGGTATGGGCCTGGAGGACGGCGATAAGCTGATCCGCGTGGTCTTAAGCGACGGGCACCAGGAGCTGCTGCTGGCGACTGAGCAGGGCAAAGCGATCCGATTCCCTGAATCCCAGGTGCGGGACATGGGGCGCGGCGCCAAGGGAGTCAAAGGGATCACGCTGGCCAAGAAAGACAAGGTGATCGGCATGGCCTTCTGCGCCAAGGGCTCGACCGTGCTGACGGTCACCGCGCACGGGTTCGGCAAGCGGACGCCGGTAGAGCAGTACCGGACGCAGTCCCGCGGCGGCAAAGGGATCATCAACTTGAATGTCACCAAGAAGAACGGCGAGGCGCTGACGCTGCTGACGGTGGCCGACAAGGACGAGGTGATGCTGATCGCGCAGCAAGGCCAGCTGATCCGGTGCCCGGTCAAAGAGATCCGAACCACCGGCCGGAACGCCCAGGGGGTGCGCCTCATGCGCATTAGCGAGAAGGACACGCTGGCCGCGGTGGCCACCCTTGTTCCGGAAGAGCAGGAAACGGAAGAAAGCCCCAATGGCAAAGCAGCGTCGCCGAAGGAAATCTAGCCTCCCCTTGTCCCCGTCGTCTAGCCCGGCCTAGGACGCGGCCCTTTCAAGGCTGAAACACGGGTTCGAATCCCGTCGGGGGCGTAATTCTCTACCTACCTGATCGCTTAAACGAACCCAGCAGTTAAGCCAGGCTTACCCTACACAACGAGGGCAAATGATCAACGTCAAAAGCGAAGGGATTATCCTTGAGAGTTCAAAAAACGGATTTGACAATCAGGCGGTTTTAAATCCCGCCTGTATCGAGATCAGCGGCATCACCCACATGTTTTACAGGGCCGTCAGGCGGGGAGATATGGTTTCCTCGATTGGCTATTGTCAGTTGGACGGCAACAAGGCCGTCAAGCGGTCGGATAAGCCGGTTCTCTGTCCCGAATATGATTACGAAAAAATGGGGGTCGAGGACCCGAGGATTGTCTTTCTGGACGGCGTTTATTATCTGTTTTATACCGCTTACGACGGGAAAAACGCCCTGTTCGCTTACGCGACAAGCACCGATCTAGCCAGCTTCACCAAACAGGGGGTCATTTCCCCGCGGATCACCTATGCCGAAGCGGCTCGTCTCTTTGGTTTTTCGAAGGCCAAGATGATCGAGAGGTATTTCTTCTTTGATTCCTACATCAGGGACAGGGAGGGCGACGGCATCCTGTTGTGGGAGAAAGACGCCTTCATCTTCCCGAAAAAGATCAACAATCGGTTCGCGCTGGTCCACCGTGTGCTTCCGGGAATCCAGGTCATCTACTTTGACGATTTCAAAGACTTGACCGACGATTATTGGAGGGACTATCTCGGGAATTTGGGCAATTACGTGCTGCTTGATCCCGAGTACAGGTTTGAAAGCAGGAACATCGGAGGCGGGTGCCCACCCATTGAGACGAAAGACGGATGGCTGTTGATTTATCATGCCGTGGAGGACTCGCGCCGCGGCAGGATTTATCACGCGGCGGCCGCGCTCCTCGACCTCGTTGATCCTACCAAGGTGATGGGTCGCTTGAAAAAGCCCCTCTTTTCCCCGTCCGAACCGTGGGAAAAACAGGGCGATGTCAACAACGTCGTTTTCCCAACGGGTGCCGTGGTCAAAGACAGCAGGCTTTATCTCTATTACGGCGCAGCGGACAAACTCATTGCGGCAAAATCCATCGATCTGGAAGAACTTGTGAGCGAATTGAAGAATAACCCGTGAAGATTGTTTATTTATCCAGTTTTCCGCCCAGGGAGTGCGGCATCGCGACCTTTACCGCGGACCTTACGGACGCCATGGATGATTTGCTCGAATCCGTCGTCGAGTCAAAAATCGCCGCGGTCAACACCGACGCCGTCTCGCGCTATCACTATCCAAGACAAGTCCTGTTTCAGATCGATCCGCATTCCGAGCGGGACTATCTCCGGACTGCCGAAAGCATCAATGGAATGGAGGACGTCAAACTCGTCAATATCCAGCATGAATTCGGTCTCTTCGGAGGCAGCTACGGCTCAAACATCCTTTATTTTTTAGATGCACTCAAAAAGCCATCCGTTGCGACTTTCCACAGCGTCCTCCCTTCGCCGAATATCGAGCTCCACCGGATCGTCCGTTCGATCACCGAAAAGACAAGCGGCGTGACGGCGATGACGAATCTCTCGCGCGAAATACTGGTCCGCGAATACGGCATCGACGAAAAAAAGATCTCTGTGATCCCGCACGGGATCCATGCCGCGCCCTACAGCTCCAGCGCGAAAGCCAAGGCTGCTTTGGGATTTTCAGAAAAGGTCAGCGTGTTAACCTTCGGATTTCTAAGTCGCGGGAAAGGGATCGAATACGTCATTGAGGCGTTGCCCAAAGTCGTGAAGGCGTACCCGGACCTGATGTACATCGTTTTGGGCGTGACTCACCCGAATGTCTTGAAAGAAGAAGGCGAGAGTTACCGCAACTCACTGATTCAAAAGGTCCGCGATCTCGGCCTTTCCTCCCACGTGAGCTTTTATAACGAATACACTTCTTTGGACAGCCTCCTTCAGTTTTTGCGGGCCGCGGACATCTACATCTCCAGCTCTCTGGACCCGAACCAGGCCGTTTCAGGCACGCTCTCTTACGCGCTGGGATCCGGGAGGCCGGTCATTTCCACACCTTTCGCGCAAGCCAGGGAAATCATCACTCCGGAATCCGGGTTGCTGGTCAATTTCCGGGACCCGGATTCTTATGCCAAGGCGCTCACGGCGCTTTTGAAAGACCCCATCCGGAGGGAGCAATTCGGGAAGAACGCCTATTTTAGGACACGCAACATGACCTGGGAGAACGTCGCGCTCGAGTATTCGAAGCTTTTCTCCAAATATTCCAGTGAACTCGCCGAAGTCAGCAAGTACAAAAAAATTCCCCGCCTCAACCTGAACCATCTGTTTCGCCTGACCGACGATTTCGGGATCATCCAGTTCTCCCGACTCTCCCTGCCTGACATCGCGTCGGGCTATACGGTCGATGACAATGCGCGCGCCCTGATCGTCGCCTGTCTGTGTTACAGCGATCTCATCGGCAGGCCGTTTGTGACGGCCGCTCTCGATAAAAAGAAACGCGATTTACTCAAACGCGTCGGGATCTATCTGCGCTTCATCGAATATGTGTTGGGCGAGAACGGTCTCTTTGAAAATTATGTGAGATCCGACAGGACAGTCGACGTCGAGCTTAACCGAAACGAAAATCTTGAGGATGCGAACGGCCGGACCCTGTGGGCATTAGCGGTTGCCGCCACGGCCGATCACCTGCCTGAGGGCCTGAGGAATAAAGCGCTCGCTATCTTCAGTAAGAGAATAGAGAACCACGAGTTGTTCGAATCACCAAGGGCCGCAACTTTTTACGTCAAGAGCCTCTGCCTCCTTTTAAAAGCGAAGAAGCAGGCTGGCGGCAATGACTTGAATGGAAGCCTGATCCGCCATTGCGACCGGCTGGTTTCGCTTTATCGAGGCGTATCTTCCGAGGAGTGGCCGTGGTTTGAAAATTACCTGACCTATTCAAACGCGGTTTTTCCGGAAGCCCTTCTCTTGGGGCATCAGCAGACCGGCAACAGCGAATACTTGGAGATAGGCACCAAGACGCTGGATTTCCTGATACGGCAGACATTCGTGGGCGGAATCTACGCGCCGATCGGCCAGGACGGCTGGCATCACAAAATGGGGGAGCGCCGCTATTTTGACCAGCAGCCGGAGGACGCCGCAGCGATGGCTTGCTCTCTTGCCACGGCGTATTCGATCACCGGCAAGACTGCTTATAGAAAACTGATGCACGAAGCTTTTAACTGGTTTTTAGGGGATAACAGCCTGGAACAGGTGGTTTACGATAGAGCCACGGGCGGGTGCTATGACGGCGTCGGAGAAGGGCATATTAATCTCAATCAAGGGGCTGAGTCCACCACATCATACCTTTTAGCAAGGCTTGCGATCATGGGAAAAGATAACAATAGGCCCCCAGCCTCAAAATGACATTTCGAGTTTCCTGATCCCGGCATCAAGTTCGGAATTCCTCCAGAAACCCGTTAAAATCACGACCAAGCAGGTCAGCGGGAGTTCGAGAATCGTCCCGTTGAGCGCGCCATCCTACGGGCCGTTGACATCCCGGCGGTCCGGCGGTATCATCAATTCAAGTCGCCACTTGAGGTGGTGGCTTTTTTATTTTCCATGCGGAAACGCTTAAAAAGGTTTTTACTCGGTGCGCCGCGCAGCATTCAGGATCCGGCGGTCCACGATAAGATCTCGCTGATCGCTCTCTTGGCCTGGGTTGGCCTGGGGGCGGATGGGTTGTCCTCCTCCGCGTACGGTCCGGACGAAGCGTTCCGGGCGCTGGGCAGCCACACGTATCTCGCGGTGGCGCTCGCGATCGCCACCGCGTTCACCGTTTTCATCATCTCCTACGCCTACAGTCGGATCATCGAGCATTTCCCCTACGGGGGCGGTGGCTACGTGGTGGCCAGCCGGCTGCTGGGCTCGCAATTCGGCGTCATCTCCGGATCCGCGCTGCTGGTGGACTACGTGCTGACGATTTCCGTCTCGATCGCCGCCGGAGCGGACCAGGTTTTTAGCGCGCTGCCGCTTCACTTCGCCCACTACAAGCTAATCGTGGAAGCCATCGTGATCGGCGGGCTGGTGCTGCTGAACCTGCGCGGCGTGAAGGAGTCGGTCGCGGTGCTGACCCCGATTTTCGGCCTCTTCCTGCTGACGCACGCGATCCTGATCTTCGGCGGGATCGGAACGCACTTGTTCGAGTTCCCGCGCGTGGCGCATGAGGTGCGCAGCGGGTTCCAATCCGGCTGGAGCACTCTGGGGTTTGCGGGGATGGCGGCCCTCTTCATGCACGCCTACTCGATGGGCGGCGGCACCTACACGGGGATCGAGGCGACCTCCAACGGACTCCAGATCATGCGGGAGCCGAAGGTGGAGACCGGCAAGAAGACGATGCTGTACATGGCAACGTCGCTCGCGCTCACGGCGTCGGGTATCCTGCTCTGCTATCTCCTTTTCCACACGGTTCCGCAGCCGGGCAAGACAATGAACGCGGTCCTGCTGGAAGGGTTCGCGGGCGGCTGGCAGCTGCGCGGGCTGCCGATCGGGCACGCCTTCGTGGTGCTGGCGCTGGCGGCGGAAGCCGGGCTGCTGTTCGTGGCCGCCCAGACCGGTTTCATCGATGGGCCGCGGGTCATGTCGAACATGGCGGTGGACTCCTGGCTGCCGCACCGCTTCGCGCACCTCTCCGACCGGCTCACCGTGAAGAACGGGATCGCGCTGATCGGCGTCGCCTCGCTCGCCACTCTCCTATATACACGCGGCAACATCACGGCGCTGGTCACGATGTACTCGATCAACGTCTTCCTCACCTTCTCTCTCACCGAGCTCGGGATGTGCCGGTTCTGGATCAAAAAGCGGCACCAGTACCCGGAATGGAAACGGTCGCTGCCGATCCATGTGATCGGGCTGCTGCTCTGCACCACGATTCTGACGATGGTGATGATCGAGAAGTTTGGGCAGGGGGCTTGGATGACGCTGCTGATCACCGGGATCCTGGTCGCGCTCTGTTTCTGGATCCACCGGCATTACCGGGAAGTGAGAGAGGGGTTGCACCACCTAGAGAACGCCATGGATGAAGCGGCCCTGAAGTCCGACGCGGCGCCCCCCGCCCTGCATTCGGGGTCCCCGACGGCCGTCATCCTGGTGAGCGAATATGGAGGGCTAGGCATCCATGGCCTCTTGAGTGTCCAGCAGCTTTTCCCGAAGCACTTCAAGAACTTCCTGTTCATATCCGTTGGCGTGGTGGACGCGGCCGGCATGAAGGGAGCGGAAGAAGTGGAGCGGGTCAAGGAGCACACCCGCAAGGACCTCCAGCGGTACGTGAAACTGGCCCACGGCCTCGGCCTTGCCGCCGACTACCGGATGGGCATCGGCATCGAGGCGTTGTCGGAGGCGGAGCGGCTCTGCGCCGAGGTCGCCGGGGAATTCCCCAAGGCGATGTTCTTCGTCAACAAACTGATCTTCGAAGAGGAGCGCTGGTACCAGAAGCTGCTCCACAATGAGACCGCCTACCAGCTCCAGCGGCGGCTCCAGTTCTCCGGCCTGCAGACGATGGTGCTGACCGTGCGGGTGTTCGCCAAACCGGAGCCGGACATCCGGGCCGCCTGAAGTTGGCTTCCGGCACCCTTTACCTCGTCGGGACCCCGATCGGGAATCTCGGCGATATCACGCCCCGGGCGCTGGAAACCCTGAAGTCCGTCGTGGTGATCGCGGCGGAGGACACCCGCCGGACCGGCCAGCTGCTGAAGAAATTTGAGATTTCCACCCCGATGGTCAGCCTGCATGAGCACAACGAGCGGACCCGCGCGGCGGAGCTGGTCCGCCGACTGCAGGGGGGTGAATCGGTGGCTTTGGTGACGGACGCCGGGATGCCGGTGGTCTCCGATCCGGGTGCTTTCCTGGTCGCGCAGGCGGCGGGGGCCGGTGTTCCGGTGACTGCGGTGCCAGGGGCGAGCGCTGTCGTCACCGCGCTCGCGTTGTCCGGCTTCCGCGGCGAGAAGTTTCGATTCGAGGGATTTCTTCCGAAGAAATCGGCCGCGATGGAACGGTGGCTGGAGGGGCTGGCGGGAGAAGAAGCGCCGGTCGTTTGCTACGAATCCCCGTACCGTCTCACCAAGACGCTGGAGGCCATCCGGAAAGTCCTGGGAGAGGTGCCGGTCGTCGTGGCGCGAGAGCTGACGAAGATGCACGAGGAGGTGACTCGCGGCTCGACAAGCGAGGTTCTGAAGCGTTATACTGAGCGGCCGGCAAAAGGGGAAGTGACATTAATCTTTTGCCCCAAAAGAGAGCCATGAGCACCACGGACATCCATCCCACAGCGGTTATTGACGCTCGCGCGGAGATCGACTCCGACGTCGAGATCGGGCCATACGCCGTCATCGAGGGCCCGGTGCGGATCGGGGCCGGAACCAAGATCTGGCCGCACGCGTACCTCGCGGCACCCCTGGAGATCGGGGAGCGCTGCCAGATCCACGTTGGGGCGATTCTCGGGCACCAGCACCAGGCTCTGCGGGAGCCGCAGGCCGGCGGGGTGCGTGTTGGCAACCGGACGATCGTGCGGGAATACACCACCGTCCACCGGGCTTCTCAACCGGGAGCTTGGACGACCATCGGCTCCGACTGCCTGCTGATGGGTTTCTCCCACGTCGCGCACGACTGCACGGTGGGGTGCCGGGTGATCCTGGCCAACGGGGCGCTGGTGGCCGGGCATGTCACCGTCGAAGATAAGGCGATCCTCTCCGGGCACGTCGCGGTCCACCAGTTTGTTCGGATCGGGACGCTGGCGATGGTGGGGGGGTTGGCCCGCGTGAACAAGGACGTGCCGCCCTACTTCCTGGTGAAGGGGGACTCCGAGGTTTGGGCGATCAACGCGGTGGGCTTGAAACGGGCCGGCGTCTCGGAGCAGGGCCGGACGGGCATCCGGGAAGCCTACCGGCTGCTTTACCGCTCGGGGCTCAACACCACTCAGGCGCTCAAGGCGATCCAGGCGATAGGGCATCTTTCTCCGGAGGTCGAGCGGCTGGTTCGGTTTGTTCAGGAGAGCCACCGGGGTATCTGCCGGCATCACATCCGAATGCCGGAAGATACCCTTGACATCGACGAAGAGGATGTGATGTAATTGATTGTGGGTGTTTGAGTTGTCCTTTTAAACTGGTCCCGCGAGGCCAGAAAAGGGGGAACAGGTGATGAAAAACATTTTTGAACAAAGGGGTTCGTCTGCGCCTCAGGGCGCGGGTGAACCCCTTTTTTGTGCCCGCTTAAGATGAAAGGGAGCGTGCTGGACGCGGAGGGGATACGCAAGAGCGTGGCCCGGATCGCGCACGAGATTGTAGAGCGCAACCGGAACAACGGCCGGCTCTGCGTGGTCGGCATCCGCACCCGGGGGGATCACCTAGCCCGGCGGCTGGCCAAGATACTGCAGGAGATCACCGGCAGTCCGGTGCCGGTGGGGGCGCTGGACATCACCCTGTACCGGGATGACTTGAGCCGGTTGGAGGCGAGCCCCGTGGTCCACGCCACGGAGATCCCCTTCGACGTCAGCGGGTGCCGGATCATCGTGGTGGACGACGTGCTGTTCACCGGGCGGACCGTGCGGGCGGCGATGGACGCGCTGGCCGACCTGGGCCGGCCGGAGGCGGTGGAGCTGGCGGTGCTGGTGGACCGCGGCCACCGGGAGCTGCCGATCAAGCCGGATTACGTCGGGAAGAACCTCCCCACCGCCAAGGAGGATTTGGTGCAGGTGCGGTTGACGGAGTCGGACGGCCTGGACGAGGTAGTGATAGAAGCGAGGGCGGCCTAATGACCCACTGGACTCGAAAAGACCTGCTGGGACTGGAGGAGCTGACGAAGGAGGAGCTGGAACTCCTTTTACAGCAGGCGGAGGCGTTCAAAGAGGTTTCCCTCCGCCCGATCAAGAAGGTGCCGGCCCTGCGTGGCCGGACGGTGGCCCTCTGCTTCCTGGAGCCCTCCACCCGGACGCGGGCCTCCTTCGAGTTGGCCGCCAAAAGGCTGTCCGCGGACATCCTGTCGTTCCAAGGAGCCTCATCGAGCATCGTCAAGGGAGAGAGCGTGCTGGACACCGCCCGCAATATTGAGGCGATGCGGGTGGATGTGCTGGTGCTGCGCCACAACACCAGCGGCGTCGCCGCCGCGGTGGCGCGGGGCGTCCGCTGCAGCGTAGTGAACGCCGGCGACGGATCGCACGAACATCCCACGCAGGGGCTCGTGGACCTGTACACCATCCGGGAGAAAAAAGGCCGGATCGAGGGGCTGAACGTGGTGATCGTCGGGGACATCCTCCACTCCCGCGTGGCCCGCTCCGATCTCTGGGGGCTGACCAAGATGGGGGCGAAGGTGACGCTGTGCGGTCCTCCCACGCTGGTCCCGATCGTGATGGAGAACCTGGGAGCGCGGATCTCCTACCGGCTGGAGGAGGCGCTGGAGGGCGCGGATGTGGTGATCGCGCTGCGTCTTCAACTGGAGCGGCAGCAGGAGCAGTACATCCCGTCTTTCCGAGAGTACACCCGCCTGTACGGGATTGACCGCGCGAAGCTGGAACGGGCGAAGCCGGACCTGATCGTGATGCATCCCGGCCCGGTGAACCGCGGTCTGGAGCTTTCGCCGGAGGTGGCGGACGGCCCGCAGTCGGTAATCCTGGATCAGGTGACTAACGGGATCGCGGTCCGGATGGCGGCGCTGTACCTGGTCTCCGGCGCGCATCAGGGCCAGGCCACGGAGCTGCCGGAACCGAGCCCGCAGGGAGTGCGGGCGTGACCCCACCGCCTCCGTCGCGTGTCTTGATCCAAGGAGGCCGCGTCCTGGATCCTTCCCAGGGTCTGGATGAGGTGACCGATCTCCTGATCGAGAACGGCAAGGTGGCCCGGATCGGCAGGAACCTCAAAGCCGACGGCGCGCAGACGATCAACGCCAAGGGGAAGGTCGTTGCTCCCGGTTTCATCGATTTGCATGTCCACCTGCGCACGCCGGGGCAGGAACACAAAGAGACGATCCTTACCGGGTCAAGAGCTGCGATACGCGGCGGTTTCACCACGATCTGCACGATGGCAAACACCGATCCGGTGGTGGACTCGCCGAATGTCATCGAATTCCTGAAATCAGAGAGTGCCAAGGTGGGATTGGCCAACTTGCTGCCGTACGGCGCGGTGACGATGGGGCTCAAAGGGGAAACCCTGACCGAGATGGGGGAACTCCAGGCGGCTGGCGCGGTCGGCTTCTCCGACGACGGCATGCCGGTCTCCAACGCCGGGATGATGCGCCGGGCACTGGAGTACAGCCGGATGACGAATCTTCCGGTGATCGACCACTGCGAGGAGAAGAGCCTGAGCGGGCACGGAGTGGTGCACGACGGCGCCACCGCGGCGCGGTTGGGGCTGGCGGGGATCCCGGCTGAGGCGGAAACGGTGATGATCGCCCGGGATCTGTTGCTTGCCCAGTCGGTCGGCGGCCGGCTGCACGTGGCCCACCTGAGCACGGCGGAAGGGGTGGATCTCATCCGGGCGGCTAAAAAGAAAAAGATCCAGGTCACGACCGAAGTGACGCCGCATCATCTATCCTTAAGCGAGGAGGCGCTCTCCACCTACGACTCCCGCTTCAAGATGAACCCGCCGCTGCGGACGCAGAAAGATCTGGAAGCGCTGCGCGAGGGCCTGAAGGACGGGACGATTGATGCGGTGGCGACGGATCACGCGCCTCACTCGGCGGCGGAAAAGGAGCAGGGACTGGTTCACGCCCCCTTCGGCGTGGTGGGATTGGAGACAGCACTGGCGGTCGGGCTGACGGAGCTGGTGCACCGAGGGTCGCTGAAACTGGAGACACTCGTGGATGCGCTGACCCGCCGGCCGGCAAGGATTCTGGGGAGCGACCGGGGGACGCTGAAAGTCGGCGCGCCCGCCGACGTGACGGTGTTCGATCTGGAAACGGACTGGGCGGTGGAGGCGGGAGCCTTCGCGTCGAAAGGGCTCAACACCCCGTTCCTCGGGTGGCGGCTCAAGGGGCGGGTGACGGATGTTCTAGTAATGGGGAGGCAAGTTTACCATGGCGGGCAATTCATGAACGGAGGGGTTGCATGACGAATCGAGCGTGGATGCGGGGTGTCCTGGTTCTCATCCTATCGGCTGGAAGTCCGGCGTCGGTCTTTTCGGCGGAGCAGTCTTTACCTAAGGAAGCGCAGGATCTCCTGGCTAAGGCATCAAGCTGGCAGAGTTACAAGGCCAACTTCGCCCTGGAGGCCAAAGAGGAGAGCGGCAAGCCGCCGTTCATCTTAAAGGGGGCGCTGATCTACCGGCAGCCTGGGCAGCGGCGCCTGGAGATCCGGGAGGGGGAAGCAAAGGAGAACACGCAGCTGCTGGTCTCCGATGGGAAAGTGGAATGGCAATACTATCCGCAGAGTGCCGTTATCTACCGGATCAATAACCCGCCGGAGGCGCCGGGGCCCCACCGGCCCTTCTCCGAAGTGAAGGAAGAAACAGTGCAATTCGTGAAGCGAGTGGAAAAGAATGAGGACCAGATGCTGCGCTTTGAGGCGGATCCTCAGCCGGCTTCAGTGAAGGGGTCGCCCATCCCTGTCAAAAAAGTCCGGCTGGACATCGGCGAGAAGGATGGGATGCTGCGGGAGATGGTGATGCTGGACGAAAAGGGAGAACCGGTGCTGACACAGCAGTTCACTGATGTGGAAGTGAACGTTTCCCCTTCGGACGACCAGTTCAGCTTTACTCCCCCGCAAGGAGTGCCGGTCACGGAGATGCCGCCTGTCGCGCCTGTGCCGCAGCCTCAGACGGAAGCGGACAAGAAGGGATGATCCTTTCAAAAGGAGGATGAGAATGCGATCGGACCGGATGAGATTCAGTTGGCTGATTGGACTGCTGATCTTCGGGACGGGTGCCTCGGCGGACGGGGTCCGGCAAGCAAAGCAATGGCACCGGGAGGCGGAAGTGGCCCGGGCGTTTGGACAGTGGGACATTGTGTACGACCGCTCTCTCAGAGCGATGCAGACGTTTCCCGGCATGCCGCACGCCCGGCTGGCCGCCCGGCTGGCTCTGCAGGCGAGGGATCGAATGGTCCACCCGAGCCGGTCGTCGGCGTCGGACGACCCGGTCTCCTGGACGAACGAGGCCGTGGACTTCTTCGTCTGGCCGTGAGAGGGAAATGAGTAAAAAAGCGATCCTGGCGATCGAGGACGGCACCCTCTTCCACGGCGAATCGTTCGGCGCCCACGGTGAAGTGGCCGGCGAGGTGATCTTCAACACGGCGATGACCGGCTACCAGGAGATCCTGACCGACCCCTCCTACAAGGGTCAGATCGTCACAATGACCTACCCGCTGATCGGCAACTACGGTGTAAATTCCGAGGACATGGAGTCGCCGAAGCCGCAGCCGGAGGGGTTCGTGATCCGCGCCTTGAGTCCTATTGCGTCGAATTGGCGCAAGCAGCAAACGCTGGAGGAATGGCTTCAAGCGCAGGGAACGGTGGCGATTCAAGGAGTGGAGACCCGGGCTCTCACTACACTGCTGAGGGAGAAAGGGGCCTTGAAGGGGATCCTATCGACGACGGATCTGGATGAGGCCCGGCTGGTCAAGAAGGCCAAGGATTCCCCCGGCCTGGTGGGCCGGGACCTGGTGAAAGAAGTCACCTGCAAGAAACTGTATCCATGGCCGGAAACCCCGAAGGGGTCTGACCCCAAAGAGCCTTTAGGGGTCAGACCCCAAAAGGTTTTTCACGTGGTGGCGGTGGACTGCGGGATGAAGGCGCACATCGCGCGGATGTTGACGGAAAGCGGCTGCCGCGTGACGGTGGCGCCGGCCACGATCCGGGCGGAAGAGATCCTGGAATTGAAAGCGGACGGGCTGTTCCTCTCCAACGGGCCCGGCGACCCGGAAGGGATGCCGTACCTTGTGTCGGCGGTGCGCGGCTGCATCGGCAAGCTGCCCATTTTCGGGATCTGTCTCGGCCACCAGATTTTGGGGCTGGCGCTTGGAGGAAAAACCTACAAGCTGAAGTTCGGGCACCACGGGGCGAACCATCCGGTGCTGGATGTGCGCACGGCCAAGGTGGAGATCACCGCGCAGAACCACGGTTTCTCGGTGGATCCCGCTTCGATCCCCGGCGATGCCACTGAAATCACGCACATAAACCTGAACGACAAGACCTGCGAGGGAATCCGGCACAAGAAGCTGCCGGTTTTCTCGGTGCAGTATCACCCGGAGGCGTCGCCCGGCCCGCACGACGCGCGGTACCTGTTCGGCCGGTTTGTGAACCTGATGAAGGGAAAAGAGGGGGAGTGATGAAAAAAAGGGTGATCGTTTTGGTGCTGGTAGGCGCGGCCGCTGCGGTCGGAGGGTTCTTCCTTATGAAACCAAATGCGAAAACGCGCGCGCCAGGGAAAGAGCCGCCCCCGGCGGTCTCCGGTCAGACACCGGCGCAACCGCAGGAGAAGCCTGCCGCGCAACCGGAGAAACAACCGCAAGCCCCGGCGCCGGCCGCCGAGCAGCTTCCCAAGGGGGCCTCCTCCCCGATCCGGATCCGGTTCGAGGCGTCCACCTTGTTGGAGAAGGACAAGCCGGTGCCGGTGACGCTGGCGGTGGAGAGCGTTCCGGAGGGATGGCCCGTCCAGGTCGGAGAGGGCGCCCGGCTGGAGCTCCTGCTGCGGCTGCCGATCGGAGTGAAGCTCCAATCTGAAAACTGGACTCCGGTGGAGATGTCCAAAGAGGAGAAGAATGATCCCACCGGCCCCTGGAGCCTCTATGAAAAAAAGATTCCCTTGAAGATCACCCCGGGCGTTCCGCCGGAGTTCCTGCTGAAAGAAACGATGCAATTGGCGGTGGTGGAGGAAGGGACCAACTGGATCATCACCACCCGGGTCCGGCTGGTTCAAGGGTCCGACACCTGGCAGGTTTTCGGCGCGCTCTTCGCCACGCTGCAAGGAAACAGCGGAGAGTTTCACACCGTCCCGAAAGCTCCCACAGACATCCGAAGTGCCCAAGCGAACTGACCTTCATAAAATCCTGATCATCGGGGCGGGCCCGATCATCATCGGGCAGGCCTGCGAGTTCGACTATTCCGGGACCCAAGCCTGCAAGGCGCTGCGGGAAGAAGGCTACTCCGTCGTGCTGGTCAACTCCAACCCGGCCACGATCATGACCGACCCGGAGTTCGCCGACCGGACCTACATCGAGCCGGTGACGGCCGAGGCGGTGGAGAAGATCATCGCGCGGGAGCGGCCGGACGCGCTGCTGCCGACGCTGGGCGGGCAAACCGGCCTCAATGTGGCGATGCAGCTGGCCCAGGCCGGTGTGCTGCAGCGCTACGGGGTGGAGATGATCGGCGCCAACGCCGAAGCGATCCGGAAGGCGGAGGCCCGGGATCTGTTCAAGCAGACGGTGATGTCGTGCGGGCTGGACGTGCTGCGCAGCGGCGTGGCCCACACGCTGGAAGAGGCGAAGACAACCGCCGAGCGTATCGGTTTCCCGGTCGTGATCCGGCCGGCCTTCACGCTGGGCGGCACCGGCGGCGGGATCGCCTACCACTGGGAAGAGTTCCAGCGGATCGCCGAGGCGGGGCTCTCGCTCAGCATGAATTCCGAGATCCTGATCGAGGAGTCGGTGGAGGGCTGGAAGGAGTTCGAGCTGGAGGTGATGAGGGACCGCAAGGACAACGTGGTGATCATCTGCTCGATTGAGAACCTGGACCCGATGGGGGTCCATACCGGCGATTCCATCACGGTTGCCCCGGTGCAAACGCTGACCGACCGGGAGTATCAGGAGATGCGCAACGAGGCGATCACCGTGATCCGAGCAATCGGCGTGGAGACCGGCGGATCAAACATCCAATTCGCCGTTCACCCGGAGAGCGGCCGGCGGGTGGTGATCGAGATGAACCCCCGCGTCTCTCGCTCCTCGGCGCTGGCTTCCAAGGCGACCGGCTTCCCGATCGCCAAGATCGCGGCGAAGCTGGCGGTCGGCTACACGCTGGACGAGCTCCCCAACGATATCACGCGCAAAACCCCAGCTTGCTTCGAGCCGGTGCTGGATTACTGCGTGGTGAAGATCCCTCGTTGGGCGTTTGAGAAATTTCCCGGAGCGGACCCCACGCTCACCGTGCAGATGAAGTCGGTCGGCGAGGTGATGGCGATCGGCCGCACTTTCAAGGAGGCGCTGCAGAAGGGCCTGCGCTCGCTGGAGATCGGCCGCTTCGGCCTGGGGGCCGATGGTAAGGACACGCCGCTGCCGGAAGAGGAACTGCGCAAGAAGCTGCGCATCCCCAACGCCGACCGGATCTTCGCGCTGCGGCAGGCGATGCTGGCCGGGATGTCCGAGGAGGAGATCCAGCGGTTGACGCGGATCGACCCCTGGTTCCTGCGGGAGATCCGGCAGATCGTGGATATGGAGCGGGAGCTGCAGGATCAGAAACCGGAGGCCGAGACTCTGCTCCGGGCGAAGCAGTTCGGCTTCAGCGACCGGCAACTGGGGTTCCTCTGGAAAAAGAACGAGATGGAGATCCGCCGGATGCGGCTGGCGGCCGGTGTCCGGCCGGTTTTCTACATGGTGGACACCTGCGCCGCGGAGTTCGAGGCGGTGACACCGTACTACTATTCAACCTACGAACGGCCTCCGACAAGAGTGGGAGAGAAACCCGCCTCTTCCGCGCCCCGCCCCGCGTCCCAAAAGAAGATCATGATCTTGGGCGGCGGCCCCAACCGGATCGGGCAAGGGATCGAGTTCGACTACTGCTGCGTGCGAGCGGTTTTCGCGCTGAGGGAGGCCGGCTACCGGACGATCATGGTCAACTCCAACCCGGAGACCGTCTCTACCGACTACGACACCTCCGACGTCCTCTATTTTGAGCCGCTCACGCTGGAGGACGTCCTGAACATCGTGGAGCAGGAGAAGCCGGATGGGGTGATCATCCAGCTGGGAGGGCAGACACCGCTGAACCTGGCGCTGGCGCTGGAGCGCGAAGGAGTACCTATCATCGGGACGGCACCGGAAGCGACCGACCGGGCCGAGGACCGAAAGAAATTCAGCCAGCTGATCGACAAGCTGGGGCTCAAGCAACCGCCCAACGGCACCGCGATGGAGGTGGAGGAGGCGGTTAGGGTGGCCCGAAAACTCACCTTCCCTGTGCTGGTGCGGCCCTCCTACGTGCTGGGCGGCCGGGCGATGGAGATCGTGTACGATGAGGAAGACCTGAGGGCCTACATGGCGAAGGAGGTCCGGACCGCCCCGGAGCATCCGATCCTGGTGGACAAATTCTTGGAGGACGCGATCGAGGTGGATGTAGACGTCGTCGCCGATGGGAAAACCGCGGTGATCGGCGGGATCCTGGAGCACGTCGAGGAGGCGGGCGTCCATTCCGGCGACGCGGCGATGGCTCTGCCGCCGCACACGCTTGGCGTTCCCGTGATCGAGCAGATCCGCGCGGCCAGCCACCGCTTGGCCCGGGAACTGAACGTGAAGGGGCTCATGAACATCCAGTTTGCCGTGAAGGAAGGGGAGGTTTACGTTCTGGAGGTGAACCCGCGCGCTTCCCGGACCGTCCCGTTCGTCTCGAAGGCGGTTGGCGTTCCCTTGGTCAGGATCGCGGCGAAGGTGATGGCGGGGGCCACACTGCAGGAACTCGGTTTCACGCAGGAAGTCCAGATCCCCTTCACCTGTGTCAAGGAGTCGGTCTTCCCGTTCAGCCGGTTCTTCGGCGTGGACATCATCCTGGGGCCGGAGATGAAATCCACCGGCGAGGTGATGGGGATCGACGCTTCCTTCGGGCTCGCATTCGCCAAGGCGCAGATCGCCGCCTATCAGAAGGTACCGCTGGAGGGAACCGTCTTCGTGAGCGTGAAGGACCGGGACAAGCCGGCAGCGGTCGGGATCGCCCGGCGGCTGGCGGGGTTGGGTTTCAAGCTCGTCTCCACGCGCGGAACGGCCGAGTTCCTGAGGAAAGAAGGGCTGGAGGTCGGCGAGGTGATGAAGATCCACGAGGGCCGGCCGGACGTGCTGGACTTCCTGCGCAACTCGAAGGTGGACCTGATCATCAATACCCCGGCCGGCAAAGCCACAAAAGCGGATGAGACGCGCATTCGTTCGCTTGCCGTGACGCGCGGCATCCCCTGCGTCACTACGATCCCCGGGGCAAGCGCGCTGGTGACAGGAATCGCCGCTCTGCGCAAGGGCGGCTACGAGGTTTATTCCCTTCAAGAATGGCACGAGAAAATCTGCCAGCCGGCATGATTCAGGAGAAAGCAAAGGTCCTGCTGCACCGGCGTGTCGCCCGCGATCATTACCGGATGCGCCTGAGGTCTCCTCTTGCCGCCCGCCGGGCCCGCCCGGGACAGTTCGTCCATCTTCGCTGCGGAGAAGACAGCCTGTATTACCCCTTGCTGCGGCGGCCGATCAGCTTGCTAGACGTGGATCCGGCCGCGGGGACGCTCGATCTGGTCTATAAAGTGATGGGGCTCGGGACGCGCGCGCTGGCGGAGATTCCATCGGGCTCCAGGGTGGATTTCATAGGGCCGCTGGGGCGGCCGTTCTCCCTCCCGCCGCCGGGACGGAAGGCAGTCCTGGTCGGCGGCGGCGTGGGGATCCCGCCGCTGGTCCTGCTGGCGAAGTGGCTCTTGAAGCGCAAGGTGGAAACAGTCGCTTTGCTGGGCGCCCGCACGAAAGATTGGGTGATCTGCCGGGAGGATTTCCGGAAACTGGGGGTGCCGGTACATGCCGCGACCGATGACGGCACGTTGGGAGTCCGGGGAAGCGTGGTGGATCTGCTGAAAAATGGACTGTCATTCCCGCGAAAGCGGGAATCAGATCCTCGCGAAAGCGAGGATGACATCGCTCTGTACATCTGCGGCCCGACCCCGATGATGGCGGCCGCCGCGGCGCTCGCCCGCCGGCGCCGCCTCCCGGCTGAGGTTTCGCTGGAGGAACGGATGGGCTGCGCGATGGGCTGCTGCATGGGCTGCGTGGTGGAGGTGAACAGCCAGCCCACCAGCGCGCATGCGAGGTTCCAGCGCGTCTGCACCGAAGGCCCGGTCTTCTCAGCGGAGGCTATCTTATGGAAAACCTGATGGGGTCAGACCCTTTTCAGGCAAAAAGGGTCTGACCCCTTTGGATCTGTCCGTGCGGTTGGGAAAGCTGCGGCTCCAGAACCCGGTGCTGGTGGCCTCCGGGACGTTCGGCTACGGCCAGGAATATCACCGTCTCTATGACGTCAGCCGGCTGGGCGGGATCATCACGAAATCCATTTCGCTCAAGCCCCGCCCCGGCAACCCGACCCCCCGGATCTACGAGACCCCTTCCGGCATGCTCAACGCTATCGGCCTGCAGAACGTCGGGGCGGAGGCGTTCATCAAGGAGAAGATGCCGTTTCTGCGAAAGCTCAAAGGGCCCCGGATTATCGTCAACATCGTCGGGGAGCGGATCGCGGAGTACGTGGAGCTGGCGAAGCGGCTGGAGGATGTGCCGGGCATTGACGCGCTGGAGCTGAATCTCTCCTGCCCCAACTGCGAGCGGGGCGGGATCGAGTTCGGCGTGAACCCGAAGCTCACCGCGCAGGTGGTGGCCAAAGTCCGCCGGCAGACCCGCCGGCCGGTGATCGCTAAACTTTCCCCGAACGTGACCGACGTGGCGCTGATCGCGCGGGCGGCCGCGGAGGGAGGGGCGGACATCGTTTCTTTGATCAACACGCTGCTGGCAGTCGCGGTGGATTCGAAAACCTGGCGGCCGCGGATCGCCACGGTCACCGGGGGTTTGAGCGGCCCAGCGGTGAAGCCGGTGGCGCTGCGGATGGTCTGGCAGGTGCGCCGCGCCCTGCCGAAAATGCCAATCATCGGTTTGGGCGGCATCATGACGGCCGAGGATGTGGTGGAGTTTCTTCTCTGCGGAGCCAACGCGGTGCAGCTGGGGACCGTCAACTACGTCAACCCGAAAGCACCGCTAGAGGTGATCGATGGCTTGAAACGATACCTCGCGGAACGGAAACTTTCCAGGCCTTCAGCGTTGGTTGGAAAATTAGAGGTTCCGGAGCGGTTGAGGGGAGTCCCCCGGGTGGTCAGTGGCTAAGCTGAAGCCCGAGGAGCGGCTCATCGTGGCGTTGGACATGGACCGGGTCGAGGACGCGGTTGCTCTGGTCAAGAAGATGGCGCCTATGGGGATCACCCACTTCAAGGTGGGCCTTAATCTCTACACGCTGGCCGGTCCCGCGGCCGTCGAAGCGGTGCGCCAGGCCGGCGGGCAGGTGTTCCTCGATCTCAAGTTCCACGACATCCCCAACACGGTCTCCAAGGCGGTGCGCGCGGCCGCGCGGCTTGGGGTCTGGATGACGAACGTGCATATCCAAGGGGGGAGTGCTATGATGCGATCGGCCGTCGCGGCCGCACAAGAGAGCCGTCCTAAAACCCCCCTGCTCATCGGCGTCACGGTGCTTACCTCCCTGGCCGAAAAAGAACTGATGGATTTTGGGCTGCGGAAGACCCTCAAGGACCAGGTGCTGACCCTGGCGAAGCGGGCGTTGGAGGCGGGGCTGAACGGGATCGTCGCTTCCGCTCAGGAGGCTAAGGCGATCCGCTCGACCTGCGGAGAGGGCTTTCTGATTGTGACGCCGGGCATCCGGCTGCGGGGAAAAGAAACGGGCATCCTTGACGACCAGCAGCGGACGGCGACGCCGCTGGAGGCGATCCAGGCGGGGGCCGATTACCTGGTGGTGGGCCGGCCGATCCTGGAGGCGCCGGATCCGTCGGCGGTCGCCCGCGAGATTCTGGAGGAGTGCGCAAAGGCCTGAGATGGGAACGGGAAAATCAATCCTGGTGGTGGACGATGAGGCGGCGGTCACCCTTGCTCTGGAAGGATTTTTCCGGCAGAAGGGGTACGAGGTCTTGAAGGCGTTCTACGGCGATCAGGCCCTGCAGCAGATCGAGCAGAAGAGGCCCTCGGTGGTGATCCTAGACCTGCAGATGCCCGGCATCAACGGCATTCAGGTGCTGGAGAAGATCCGCAGCGACTACCCGGAGATCAAGACGCTGGTGATCACCGGCTTCTTGGACGATTACCAGGAACAACTGGAGCGGTTGAAAGCGGATAAAATCTGGACCAAACCAGTCTCGCTGACGGACCTGACCCGCGCGGTGGAGTCCCTGCTGGAGGGATCGAAACCGCCCGATTCCTCCGCCGCGAAGAACTCGGCCGGCAGATCGGGCGGCGTCCGGATCCTGTTCGTGGAGGGAAGCCCGGAGGTGTACGAGCAGACGCTCAAGCCGTATTTCGAGGCGGAAGAGCGTTCCCTGCATTGCCGGACGGCTCTCGCGCGGGATCCTGAAGAGGCGCTCCGGCTGATCGGCGAATTCAAGCCGCAGCTGGTCGTGCTGGACGGCAGCCGGATGCCGGTCGGCGTGAACAGCGGGAAACTCGCGGCTCGATTGACCGATGCGCCGGACGCCCCGCTGGAGGTCATCTTGGTGGAGATCCCATCGAAGGAATTCCAGATCGGAGAGACGCCGTTTGCGCGCCTCGAGCGGTTGGAGGAAGCGGTTCAGGAAGCGGCCCGGAAGCACCAACTCAAATGAGACCCAGCGAAGTGATGCGCCTGTTCCAAGGCTGCGGAGCGTGGCTGGAAGGACACTTCGTCCTCTCCAGCGGGCTTCATAGCCGCGAGTACCTGCAGTGCGCGCTGATCCTCCAGCATCCCACCCTTGCAGCCCGGGCCTGCCAGGCGCTGTCGCAGCGGTTTATCAGCGACGAGGTAACCTGCGTGGCCGGTCCGGCGCTGGGGGGGATCCTGGTTGCCTACGAGACCGCTCGGCAGCTCGGCGTGCGCTCCGTCTTCGCCGAGCGGCAGGAAGGAAAGCTGCAGATGCGCCGGGGATTCCACGTGGGGCCGAAGGACCATGTCCTGGTGGTGGAGGATGTGGTCACCACCGGCGGGTCGGTTGAGGAATTAATTAATCTGGTCCGGGGGGTCGGCGCCAGCGTGGCCGGCGTGGGAGCTCTGGTGGACCGCTCCAGCGGCTGGGCCTCCTTCGACGTGAAATATCACGCGCTGCTGAGCCTGGACTTGAAGACGTTCCCGCCCGACAGCTGCCCGATGTGCAAGGAAGGGATCCCGATCCTACGGCCGGGCAGCCGCACCCTGGCCCTTTAGAGCCGGAGCATTAGGATGACGTTCAGGGAAAAGAGCAGGTTCCCCGCGGCGTGCACCGCGATGGACGGCCAAAGAGAGCCACTCTCCTCGTAGATCCAGGCGAACACCACCCCGCTCCAAAAGACGGTCAGGAATCCCAGCAGCCCGTAGCCGTGCATCAGCGAGAAGAATCCGGCGCTTAAACCTAAGGCGGCCGTCCGGCCGAACCGGCTGCGCATCGTCCCGTACAGCAATCCCCGGAAGGTCAGCTCCTCGAAGAAGGGCCCAACCAAAACGGTCCCCGCCAGGCTGCTCCAGAAAATCGCGCCTGTTCCCCAGACGAGATCCGCGTCGAAGCTCTCCGCCCAATGGTTCGGGAGTTGGAGGAGAGAACCGGCCGTTCCCACCAGTAATCCTCCCGCGGAATCCGCCCCCAATCCCAGCAGCGCGATCAGCAGCAGCTTGCTCCACTGCTTTGCCGGGACGTCCAGACCCATCTCCCGATGAAGCCAAAACCGGTTCGGGCGCAGCAGATGGCGCTGGGTCCACAGGAGGATCGGAAGGGTCCAGAGGAGATAAGAGAGCAGCAGCATGCCCGGATTTGAAGAATGCGGTAGGAAGATTGGGACCAAGGCCAGCAGCATCCCCAGAGCAGCTCCCCGGATCAACACCGTCATTCCCGTCGGGAAGGACCAGGGGAGCGGGATTGCCGCGGAGCCGGCCTTCCAGGTGCCTCGGGGCTGGAGGAAGAACAGGATTAAGCTGACCAGAAACAGGCAAAAAATGGTCAGGTCCAAAGCAGTCATCCAACGGTACCGGGCCAGCAGGCGGCGGGAGGATTGGCTGTTGGCTTTCCGGATCGCCTGCGCTCGCGCGGCCTCGCCGGTTTTTCGATAGATTCTCTCCTCCAGACGGTCCCGGAACCAGCCGGGAGGGAGAAGCTCATGGAGCAGCCCCGTCCAGTTCTGGGGGGGCGGTTCTTTGAAATAGGCGGCCCGCAGCAGCAGGGCATAAACGGGAACCGGATCCGGAGCTTTCGCGATCCAGAGCTGCGTTTGTTTATCCAGAATCTCTAGCCGGCCGGATTCGCCCTCCAGCATGCTTGCGTGAGTCATGATCCCGGGCAGATTGGCCTGAATGGCCGGATCCTTCGCCAGCCGGACGAACTCCCGGTGCCAGAGGAACATCCGATCAAGCTCCTTCCGCGTGCCCAAGGAGGGATCGCAGAAGGCATGGATCCAGCGTTCCCACGGCGAGACCTGCGAGAGGGCTTCGCGCAACTGCATCGTCCGGCCGGAGACGAGGGCCAATCCCCTCTCGGGATAAGGCACGCTCAGCGCCGGTGACAGCAGGGCAGAGCTGAGCATCAGGAAAGAGTAGCAAAGGAAGAGAAAAAATCCGCTTAAGACTGTCGGCCAGAGCCGAAACCGGGGGGCCTTAAGCGCCGCCAGGAGCCTGCGGACTTTCAAGTCGATTTCGTCCCGGATCTTCCGGACCACTGCAGGCGGCTGCTCCTTCGGGTTGGGGATCTCCCACTGGATGATCCGCTTGGCCCGAATGGCCGGACAGGCATCGCCGCAACCCATCCCGACCACCAGATCAAAAACTCCCTCCGGCAGGTCCTGCAGCCCCTTAGGTATCCGGTCGCCGATCTCAATTCCGACCTCGCGCATCGCCTCGGCAACGGCGGGATGGATCTGCCGCGCCGGTTGAGAGCCGGCGCTCAGGATCTCCACCTCCGGCGGGGCATATTTCCGGGCGAAGGCCTCCGCTATCTGGGACCGGCCTGCGTTCTCGACGCAGAGGAATAGGATTTTCATACGAGGGAGAAAATGCCGAGGGGCAGAATCGAACTGCCCACGCCTGCCTTTTCAGGGCAGCGCTCTACCACTGAGCTACCTCGGCAATGAGTTCCTGAATACTGAAGACCGATATTGGGGAAGCCCAATGTTGGGATTGGTTTCAAGCGCTGGCGGCCGCCGTTCAACCGCCGGAACTCATTCTGAGGGGAAAACCCTGCATGGTTTTCCCCTCAGTACTCCCCAATCCGGCAAGATCAAGAGGTCTTTTGGGGGGAGATTTCCCATCTCCCCCGAATCCCCCCTCTTCCGAAGGAAGAGGACTTTATTCTAACAAAGTTTTCCTGAGGAATCACTTGGTTGGGGCTTTGCAGACCAGGACGCGGGAAGAGGCGTTTCGGACGACGTACTCGGTCGTGGAGCCCAGCCACGCGGAGGCGCCGTGCCGGTACGCGGTTCCCATGACGATCACGTCGAATTTCTTCTCCTTGGCCAGGTCAATGATCGCCTGGCCGGCCGAGCGGGCCTGGAGGATCTGCGTCGTCACCGCCACCTCGAATTCCCGGCCGATCGCCTGAGCCCTTTTTAAGGCCATGTCCCCCTCGGCCAAGCGGTCCGGCAGGAAGGTGTCCAGCGGCATCGCGGAGGGGATCTCGATGACGTAGAGCGCGGTCACCGCCGCCCCCCGGGCTTTCGCCATCTCGCAGGCGAACTGGAGATTCTCCGTGTAGAGACCGCCCAGGGTCGGCACCAAGATCTTTTTTGCGGCGAGTGTGACGAACTCCGGCACTTTGACCCGCTCGATCTCCACGTGGGCGGTCGGCGCGATCCGCTGATTCTTCCGGTACGCCAGATAACAAACAAGACCGATGGCCATCCAGGCGAAGCCGAGGTTCCGTCCCGCCGGTTTGCTGATGATGACGTCAATCCAGACCCCCACAGTGGCGAGCAGCCCCACGATGGCCGAGACGGGTAGCTTGGCCCGGCCGACCGTGATGTTGAACGGGATCCGGAAGGGTCTTGCCAGGTTGGGTTGGCGGACCCGCAATCCCAGCAGCGAAAGGTGCGCCAGACTGAATGCCAGCATGGCGCCGAAATTGTACAGGTCGGCGATGAAGGTCAGCCGTTTGGCAACCAGGATGACCAGGCCGGCCAGGCCGGCGAACAAGCTCAGCGAAATGTAGGGGGTGCGAAACTTGGGATGAAGCTTGTAGAAGATCCTCGGGACCTGGTAGTACTCTCCCATGGCGAACGTCAGCCGAGAGGCCCCGATCAAGCCGGCATTGGCCGCTACGAAGAGGATGGTGGCACCCAAGATACCCACCCACGGAGCCAGCAGGCGGCCCCCCACCGGAAGGGACGCGGCGATTCCCGCGAGCGGGTCTTGCAGGTACTGGGTGGCCAGCACTCTCGGGTGCATGGCGGAAAGAGCGATGGTGGAGATGCCGAAGTACATCACGAACAGAGCCACCATGGTCAGCAGCGTGGCCCGGGGGACCGTTTGGGAGGGGCGGCGAGCTTCTCCTCCAAGCTGAGAGATCGACTCGATCCCGATGTAGGCTACCATGGCCATCGAAACCCCCTTCCAAAACTGGGGCCAGGTCGGGGACCAGTCCACTCCCGTCACGCCGATCTTCATGAATTCGATCACGTGGGGAATGTTCAGCAGGAACAACCCGCCGATCACAATGATAGCCAATTGGGTGGCGATGTCGAAGAGGCACAGCAGCAGCGAAATCCGGGTGGACTCTTTGATGCCGAAGATATTAAGCGCCAGCAGAACCCCGAGGACTATCAGGCTGAACGGCACGTTGGCCGTTCCCTTGAGCGCCGGGACGAAGTAGGCCAAGTAGGGGCCCACCGTGAAGGCCGAGATCGCGATGGTGACAATGTAGTCCAGAAGCAGCGCCCACCCGGCGATGAAGGAGACCAGGTCGTTGAAGGCGTGCCGGGCGAAGCTGGCCGATCCGCCGGCTTCCGGGAGCGCCGAGGACATCTCGGCGTAGGTCAGTGCAGTGCAGAAGAAGGCGATCCCGGCCAGGGCCAGCGCGAGCGGGGTCGCTCCTAAAGCGTACAGCGCCGTGATCCCGAGCGCGTAGTAGATGGAGGAGCCAACGTCGCTGTATCCGACGGCGAACAGATCCCGGACGCGAAGCACCCGCATCAGCCCTTCCTTCTCGATCTGGACGATGTGGTGCCGCGCCTGGCTCTCGTCCGACAGGTCAAATTCCCGCTCAGTTGCCATGGAGGAATTCTATCACGGGAGATTCCTTTGGAGGGAAGCGCTGGGAGCTTCTACAGGGAGAGGCCTTTACAGTTGAAACGGGGCCGACGGGACGACTTTGGAACCGCACCTGAAGGACCCGTAACCGATTTCCTCGCACAATTCCGGGACTGGTGCTTCAGCGGTGAGTTAACCCAGCTGACCTACGAGATTCCACCCCTTGCCAAATGTTTCTAACGACTCCGCAGTCGATTAAGACCTAAAGTTTCGGCGGGCAAGGAAGCCCATCGGCTGCATTGCATTCCACATCGTCCCCGGCGCCAGCTCCGTCCACGTCGGCTTCAACGCCTCCTGTTACTTCGTTCGTTGCGGACACATCGGTGCTGCCGGTTTCAGTGGCAACTGTC